>SAMEA104315424__coassemble_1695_pt1 | contig 9395 bp, 9 predicted proteins | sample SAMEA104315424__metabat2_low_PE_034 | metagenome-assembled genome bin SAMEA104315424 (sample SAMEA104315424) | gut metagenome | biome: Monkey gut; feature: monkey-associated habitat; material: faeces | place: China | collected 2013 | reverse complement strand
CGCCGCCGTGGCCGCCTTCACCGCCTTCTGCGCCACGGCAAGCTCCTCGCGCGTCGGCATCGCAACCGCCGCAACCGCGCCCAACGCACCCAAAGCCAACACGATTCTCTTCATCTCGCTCCTCTGTTGTTCAAATTCAGGTCAGACCTAATTTTGTAATCCGAGACGGCATACGCCATTCACCGTCTCATCAACATGACACGCATCCGCCTCCCGCCAATGACATCCGGCCCTTGAATTTCCTGCCATTTTACAAATTCAGGTCTGACCTAAATTTGTAAATTCAGATTCGCCAATCGTCCACCCCTCCATTCGACTGTCGCGCCTTAGCACTCCGAATTTCACAAGTTCCCTGACATACGCATAGACCGTTGACGCAGAGATACCCAAACGCGCGGACAAGACCCGAACCGGCACCGTCGGCATCTTCCGAATCTCCTCAACGATCCGCCGCTGGATGTCCTTGCGTTTCTCTTCGCACTTCCTGTAGACGAGCGACTGTTCATGGAGTGTCGTCCCTGCACGAATGGCCTCCTCCAGATGGGCGGCCGCTTGCGCGACATAAGCCTCGTCCGTAAGCGGATTCTCCGGCACCGGATAGCCCGCCGCCCTCCTCCGTGCGACCTCCAGTGCCCACTGCCGCTTCTCCGCATCTAACAGGATGTCCATTTGGCGATACAGCGCATTCTTCATCTCCTCCACACTCGCATCTTCCCCATAGATGAACCTAAGCCCGTCAATCGCCAGACGGTCGCCCCGCGACACCGCGCACAGGCTCGACCAGACGTACTCGTCGTACCTTGCGCAGAGGCCACCGCGAATCGGATTGAGGCAGATGTAGGCAAGCACCTTCGCCATGTTCGCCGTATCGAACGCAACGGCACGGTCAATGTAGGCGGACTCCCAAAGAGTACCAACGTGCGAGGTGCGCCGGTTGTATTCTTCCGTGAACCATTGCTTGAGTGTCTTCATGAACGACCCGATATCGTACATCCGGCGCCGATAGCCGTCCATGAGTTCCTGGGCCTTATCTTCCCCGCCCGGCTTTTGCAGATGGAGTTTCTCCAGATTTGCCTGAAGCGCGATGGCCATCCGCTCCCCCTTCAGGAGAGCGACACGTCGGACAACCTCCGCCGCGTCAACTTCTTCACGTTCCGGCAGAAAGGCAAGGATGTGGAAGTGATTGGTCATGACGCACCATCCGAGCAGCTTGACGCCGGAGAATTCTGCGACGCGACGCATCATCTCGATGAAATCGTTGCGCTCCTCGTCACGGAGGAAGAAGACGCGATGTGCGATGCGGTTCAGGATGTGATGAACCGTAGCGGTTTCCCGAATGCGAAAGTTCGATACGCCCATTGTGAATTACAAATTCAGGTCTGACCTGATTTTGTAAACAGTATACCATATTTTTGCCGTGGCCGCCTTGCCACGCGGATTGCAAAATCAGGTCAGACCTGAATTTGTAATTTGCGGGCTATTCGCCGTATTCGGCCTCGATGGCGGCGATCATCCGCTCGACGCGCGTCTTGACTTGCGAGACGGAGTTGCGGGAGAGTCCGAACGCCGCCGCGACCTCGCCAATCGGGCGTTCCTCCAGCACATAGGCGCGGTAGACGGCCTTCGACTGCGCCGAGAGCGCAGTCTTCGTGAGTGCGTGTTCCACCGCCGCCTCATGCCGCGCGAGCCGCCATTTCGCATCAATGAGCGCCGCCGTCTCCGAATCGACCGACACGTCGATTTCGGCATCCGGATCGTCAAGCGAAACACAGCCCGCCCCGCCGCGCGCCTGCGCCTTCCGCCAACGGCTCACCAGCTCGCGGCGAATGAGTGTCGCCAGGTACACGCGGAACTTCCCCGCCTCGCCGCCGACCTTGAAGCCTCCCCTGCGCAGCACGCCCACAAGCTTAAGAAAGATCTCCTGCGCAACGTCCTCGCCGTCCGCGCCCGCGCCGTGCCGCTCGGAGAACTTGCGGATGGCCGGCTCGTAGAGCTCGAACAGCCGAACCCATGCCGCTTCGTCGGAGCGACCGGTGACCTGCGCCGCAAGACGCGCCAGCAATGTGACAGGAGTGTCTGGGAATGCGCTCATGAAAGGCAAGTTGGGATGTCGTGGAGATGGTCGTAGAAGTCCGCCGAAGCCCCCCGAGGACGCCAGGCCCTCCACACAAGGATTCCGGCGGCAAGGATGAAAAGCGAGGAAACGAACGCGATGCCCAGCCTATGCCGCCCGCAGAAGCGCCTTGCGCCTGACCGCAGACGCCTGCGGCTCGCGTCTCGTCCGCCTGGCGAAGCGACGGCCGTCTTCGCGGCCGATGCGCGCGTCGCCGTCCTGAGCTGATCCGCGAGCGGGAGAAGCCGCGTCGGACGTTCGGCAGGATTTCTCGCCAGCATCGGCGGCAGGACCTTCGACCAGGCCACGTCAAACGGCGCCAGGAGATTCAGCGCGTTCGTGTCGGGCTCGTACCAGATGCCCGTCAGCAGACGGAAGAACGTGACGCCGAGCGCATAGGTGTCGGCGGCGGCCGTCGCGGGCTGGCCGCGCAGGACTTCCGGGGCCATGAACCCTTCCGTCCCCATGACGAGGCCGCCCGCCCGCGCGCCGGCGGCGGCCGAGACGATCGTGCGGCTCACGTCCACCTCGCTGCGGATCCGCTCGTCCTCGAACTTCGAGATGCCGAAATCGCCCAGCGTCACGCCGCCCCTGTCGTCGAGGAGGATGTTGCCGAGCTTGACGTCGCGATGGACGATTCCCAAGTCGTGAATGTAGTCGAGCGCCGACGCGAGCTGGGCGAACCAGCGGACAAGATGATCTTCGTCCGCGCCGCCGACCTCCAGGTCGGCGAGGGTATAGGCGCCGCCGTCCTTGTAATGGACAAGCTCCATGACGAAATAGGCAAGTTCTCCGCCGTCAAGGACATCGAGGTCGAAGACGCGCACGATGTGCGGATGCCGAAGCCGCGCCAGGACCTTGCCCTCGGCAAGGAACCGCCTGCGGAAGAGATCGACGTGCCCATGGTCCAGCGTGAACGTCTTCAGCGCGTAATGCACGCCGAGCTTCGCATGTTCGACCTCGTAGACGGCGCCCATGCCGCCCTGCCCGAGCGCGCGAACGACGCGGTACGGCCCTATCTCGTCTCCTTCCCGAAGATCCATGCCACTGAATCCGATTCTTACGCCTCGCTCGGCCGGAATGCTTCACCGCATCTTCAAGTTTGCCGGGACGGCATCTTTGAACCACTTGGCGATTTCGCCGACAGTCCGCTTCGGCTGGCGGCACCAGTTGTATAGTCCGGCATGGCTCATCGCGTAAGGCTTCTTTCCGTCGTCGAAGCATTCGCGTCCGCACGTGCGCGTATCGAAGAACTGCCAGTAGGAAAGGCCGGCTATATCCTCGTTCGAATACACCGCCTCAGCCACAATGCCGTTGTGCTCGGCCTGGAAATCCTCGGTGCGGAATACCGCAGACGGATCGAACGCCCCGTAGGTTCCTGCCACGCCTATTTCCGAGACCATTATCGTCTTGTCGGGATGCTTCTCGCGGAAATATTTGGCGGCCCAATGTATGCCATGATCCTTCATGTTGAATATCTTGTCCTTGAGTTCGTCGTGTCCGCCTGGATATCCGTTGATCGTCCCCGGATACGTGTTGAACGCAATGATGTCGGTATTCTCGTTGCAGATGTCACCCGTGATCCTGTTGCAGGCAAAGGTGACGAGCCGTCCCGAATCCTCCGCGCGGATCGTCGATATCAGCTTTTCTGTCAACGCCTTTGCGGCAGGCAACGTCGAATTCTGCTCATTCAGGAACGCGAAGATTATCACCGACGGATGGTTGAAGCTGTTCCTGACCATGAGCCGCGTCTGCTCGACCTGCTTCCCGATGAAATCCCGGTCCTCAAGCTCATTGATGCCGTTCTGCTTCGTGTACCCCTGTCCATTCCCCCAGCCAAGGGACTCCTCCCAAACCATCACGCCATACTCGTCGCACAGGTCGAGGAACCTCTGCGACTGCGGATAGTGGGCCCCCCGGAAGAAGTTGCCGCCCATTGCCTTGAGGTTCTGGATGTCCGCAAGCATGATTCCCTCCGGGGTTGACGCACCGAGCTGCAGCTGCTGGTCGTGCCGGTTTGCGCCCTTTATGAAGATGCGTTCGCCATTGAGGTAGAATCCGCGATTGCGGGCCTCGATCGTCCTGATGCCGAAGCGCACGGAACACGCCTCGCCGCCATCGGTCTTCACGGAAACAGTGTGCAGGTTGGGCTTCTCTGGAGACCAGAGCCTGAAGGATGGCACCTTCACCATTGCCCGGCCATTCCTGAACGACGCCTTCACGGCGTTCTTGCCGTCAAACACCAGATCGGCGCCGAAATCGGCAGAAGCGAAATCGACGGCCTCGATTTCGATCTCGCCACTCCTGTAGTCGCGAGTGCGGACAAACAGCGCGCGGCCATCCGTCTCCACGGACACGCCATGGAAGAATCCGCCCCAGAAATGGAAATCGTAGTATGTGCGGACAAGCTTCTGGTAGCTCCAGTCGAACCGATTGTCCACTGCGGCAACGACTGTATGCTCCCCGGCGGACAGTGACCCCATCGGCAGCTTCACCCTGCTCCACGGGAGGTCATCGGTGCCGATCTCGCGCCCATCTACCCAGAATCTGCCGTAGAGCCCAAGTCCATCGACAACCAGCCACGCATTCTCGACATCGCGGTCAAGCGTGAAGGTGCGGCGGTAGAATCCGGTTCCGCGCTTCATGAACCATTTTGGCATCGCATCGAAGCATCCCGGGACCACCATCACGTCCGTCGCCTCAAATGAAGGACCGGCGACTTGCGGACAGGGCTTCCCCTCCTCAAAACGGAATTCCCAGCTGCCGTTAAGCGAGATCGCCGCCGCAAGGACCAGTGTATTCAGCATATTTATCATCCTTTCTTTTGCGGGCATTATAGCACAAAAACACTAGTCGTTAGAGAGTAGCCAGAAGTAGACCAATGCAGATTCCGAGATTGGAGAGGATTGTCCACAGTCGCCAAACATAGTAGCGACATATCCCCCGAACGAAGTGAGCCGCGCATGCGGTCGCTAGAGGGGTGCGCCTCGCCGTCGTGACCGCACAAACCACACCTTACGATACTCGCGTCCCTCCCGCCGGAATGCCGGAATACGATGGCGAGGGCGCCATCGCTACGGAAAATGCGTCGGACAAGGCGGCAGCGAGGGTGCGCCTCGCCACGGCGAATGCGGCTTCCGCTAAAGATCTGCAAGGGGCAGCATTTTCACTATCGGCTCGACAGGCAACCCCATGATGTTCTCGTAGCTTCCCTCGAACGACTCGACGACTATTTTGCCAAAGTCATCGATGTCGTAGGCTCCAGCCCTGTCGATGGGATTGACTGTCTTCACGTACTGGTCGATCAGCTCGTCAGACAGATCCCTGAACGCCACCTTCGACTCCACCACTTCCGCCCTGGGCTCCTGGCCGGGTCCGCAGCAGGCCACCCCGGTAAACACGCTATGCACGTTCCCCGAAAGCTCCCTGAGAAACCGCCTCGCCTCGTCAAGGTCTTGCGGCTTTCCGTATATCCTGTCCCCGAACCAGACGATCGTGTCTGCGGCGATGACGGCGGCGTCGGGATGCCTGGCCCTGCAGGCCTCGAGTTTGCGCAATGCGTTTACGGACACCGTACGCCGAGGGTCGTCATGTATGGATATCTCTTCGGCATCAGTTGGCACGATCTCAAAAGACAACCCGAGACCGGACAGTATCTTCGCCCTGCGAGGCGATTTCGAGGCAAGGATCAACTTCATTTTCAGCATACCTCAGCAAACATCGGCGCACCAATCTCCCTTGGACATTGGTGCGACTGACTGGGATCGAACCAGCAACCTTCGGCTTCGGAGGCCAACGCTCTATCCAATTGAGCTACAGTCGCAACTGCAAACGCCATGGCGCATACCCGGCAAAAAGTCCGCAAAGCCGTACTTCCAGTACGCCATGCATCCTTTGATGCCAACGGGATGCGCAGTATACAACATTACGGGTAAGCAGTCAATCCCCCCCCCCTTAAAGTCACCCACACACACAACCGCAAAGCCCTAAAGGAGCGTTTTCTCCGCGTCCGCAACATGGTATAATGCGGCGCATGAAAAGCACCACCATTCTCTGCATTGCGATTGGAGCGTTTGCCTGCGGCATGGCCATAGGACACATGACGTGCACAAAGACGGACACGAACGATAGTGCCACCATGGACGATCTCGTCACACCTCGCAAAAGATCAGCGATCCGCGATGCGGATGCACACCTTCTGCGCAAACGCATCAGGGAACTCGAAAGACAGCTGAATTCCATGAAGGCCGCACAACAGGCAGATACGAGGTTGGCGCAGAACACCGGACAAACATCCAATGACAGCCCTACGGAACAGGCGATCGACCGCAACGCACCAACACAGCCACCCACCGCCGCCGACATGAAGGCGAGGATGGAGGAACTGCGCAAGAGCAATCCACAGCGGTATGCGCAGATGACCAACCGCTTCGCAAGGATGCGGTCGTGGCGCAGGAACCGTACGCAGAACCAACTCGACATTCTTGGCAGCGTAGACCTCTCAAGACTCTCAAGGTCAGAGCGCGAAGTGCACGACCAGTATCAGGAAGCCGTGTCCAGGAGAGAAGAACTCCGCGAAATGCTGAATCCTCAGAACGAAGACATCCCTGAAGAGCAACGCCGGGAATTGTTCAACGAAATGCGCGAACTTGACAGACTGACGATGGAACTCGCCGAATCCGAGCGCAACACGCTGCTTATGCAGGCGGCAAGGGATCTTGGCGCCACCGGCCAGGAGGCCAGCGATTTCATCGAGACCATCTCCGCCATATACGAGGCCACTCAGGTACGTGGCGGCCCCAGACCACCCAGGGGTGGCCCGCCCAGGCCCTGACCGCGCATCGCATCGAAATGTGCCGCGCTTATCTGCGGATCTGCTGCCGGTACCTGTGTGTGCCGCCGATGCGCCCCTTCAGGTCGAAGCCGTCCAGGCCAAGTACGCCAAACTCGCGCAATCCAGGCGTGTCGAGGGCCATCGCGCCGCATGGCAGCATCACAAGTTCCCGAGAAGTCGTAGTGTGCCGCCCCTTCCCGCTCCACTCCTGGATATTTCCAGTAGCCATCCACTCTTCACCGGCAAGCGTGTTTACGAGCGTGGACTTCCCCACTCCGGACGAGCCGACAATTGCGACGGTCTTCCTTGGCTGGACATATCTCCACACCTGATCCATGCCTTTCCCCGACGTAGAGGAAACTTCGATCACCGGTACGCCATATTCCGCAAAGTCAGCGGCGTGGACTCCATCTGGGGTGCCGATGTCTGACTTCGTAAGCAGCAGCGCCACCCGGTCTATGCATCCGGACTTCTTGGCAAGCGCGAGCATGCGCTCCAGCCTCGCGACGGACGCATTGCCGTTCATCGCCATCGCGAAGAAAAGCGTGTCGAAATTCACGGCAAGCGTCTGGGATCTGAATCCGGACGATGACGGATCCAGGCGCTCAAGGGCGGAGATTCGCGGCAACACCTCCGTTATCCGGCTTTCCCCCTGCGGGTTGTAGACGAAGCGGACAAAATCCCCGGTAACAGGAGGAGGAATATCCCGAAAGGCTGACGATTTCGTGCGGGCGATGGCTTCGCCCTCCGGCTTTTCATCGCACACAACATGGAAGTAGTCTCCATGCGCACTCGTGACTCGCGCAACGCCTTCAGTCTCACCCCCCCAGTATCCCCAGGCCTTCAACCTTTCGCCAGACATCGCCTTGCCCTCTTTACTCGCATATAACTTGACTTGCCTGCAACTTACCTTATGGTTGTCATCATTGACATTCCCGTGCGAAGCGCGGGCGGCGGACTACACTGCGTATGGATCAAGGAACTCACGCCTGAAATTGAAGCCGCCGACAAAGTCCTCGGGCGAATCGGAATCGGTCTTGCCTATTCTCTTTGCATTGTAGAGGTTGAACACAATCGCCCCCACGTCTTCGCAGCTGTGCACTCCCCAGTCGTTGAGCGTGGTGTACGCAAGCGGACCATATGCGTCAAGCGCGAGATCGCGGAAATAGCACAGGAGCTCGTGCCCCGACACATGGCCCTTCGCGTCCTCGCTGGCGATGCGTATCACCTCCAGCACAAAGTCGTAGGCGCGGGAATCAAACCGCCCATCCGTCTTCAGGATGTCGGAATAGCTGTCCTTCTCGTACTGTATTTCCGGCACGTCTATCATTGGCTCACCTCGATGCGGAACGCCATTCCGGAGGCAGCGACGCAATGACGGAGTCCACCACCTGCCCAAGGGTTAGATCCGAAGAATCGATCTCAACCGCCCCATCCGCCTTGCGAAGCGGGGCGTATTTGCGGGAAGAGTCTATCCTGTCTCGCGCAAGCAGCGATTCCCTGACGGCCTCGGCCGTCTGCATGGCGATTCCCTTCTCCACCTCCTCCTTCTGCCGCCTTGAGGCACGCACGTCTGCCGATGCCGTAAGGTAGAAGCGTGCCGGCGTATCCGGGAAAACCGCCGTGGTGATGTCCCTGCCCTCTACGACAAGGTCGCCAAAGGACGGAAGCGACCGGAGGATCGCTGTTACGCTGTCGCGCACCGCCTTCACCGTGGCGACCGCAGATGCATGCGCATTGACCGCCGGAGTGCGGATGCGGTCGCCCGGATCCTCGCCGTGCACGAGAAAGCGGACGCAGCCACCCTCTGGCACGCATTCTATCTTGACATGCCCCAAGAACCCCGCCACGTCCGCCGGGTTGGAGGTATCAATGCCATTCTCCACGCACTGCCATGTTATTATCCTGTACAATGCCCCGGAATCGACATGCAGAAATCCCAGACGTTCCCCGACGATGCGGGAGACGGAACTCTTCCCCGCCCCGCTCGGCCCGTCGATTGCAATGACTTTCGACATAGTTTCCCCTTCAGTTTTAATGCGCGGATTATATCAAAGTTCTCGTCGGAGTGTTACTGCTTAATTGGAAGCAAGACGGGGGGCCTCGGCATCGTCCCTCAGACCGACAGTCCGCTCATCGCCGGCAGCGGAAATGCCGCGCCGGAAGCAAGCTGACAAGACGAATGACAAAGGACGTCAAGCGTCCATAGGCCACGCAAGATGGCCGAGGAAGCCGCCGCATATGCGCTCACGACCGCGTTCGCCCGTCCGAAGACGAACAGCCCAGTTGAGATCCGGACGGATTCCCCAACTGGGCGATGTTCAAGAAAAAACGCCTATGCCGTATCAGCGCAGGTTCACGCGGTTGTGCTTGCCGCGCGCCTTGAGCGCGGTCTCCAGCGCGGCGACCTCCTCTTCCGGGAACGCCTTCTTCGCGCACGTCACCGTC
>SAMEA104315424__coassemble_1691_pt1 | contig 9414 bp, 8 predicted proteins | sample SAMEA104315424__metabat2_low_PE_034 | metagenome-assembled genome bin SAMEA104315424 (sample SAMEA104315424) | gut metagenome | biome: Monkey gut; feature: monkey-associated habitat; material: faeces | place: China | collected 2013 | reverse complement strand
TGTCAATCCAATGTCAGCAGCAACGCCATCTTGAACGGCTTTTCGGCGCGGACCCAATGTGCGCCGTTCTTGGCGAATGCGAAGTTCTCCCCCTCCTTGATGGTGTGTTCCTTGCCCTCGTAGCCGATCACGCCCTCCCCGTCGAGCGCGAAGATCAGCGCCTCGCCCGGCGCGGCGTGTTCGCTCAAACCCGTGCCGGCGGCGAAACTCATCAATACGAACTTCAACTTCGGCTCATTGATGATGTCCTTGTTGACGATGCGCCCCTCCGCATAGGGAAGAACATCCTTGAGAGCGAATGCCTCGCCTGGATTCACCTTCATTTTGTGTTCCTTTCCTGTTTCGATTTCCGTATAGACGATGCCCGCCTCGGTCTTGACGCCCACCGGCTGGCCGACAGGCGTGACGAAAGCATCTCCCTTTGCGACCTTCGTGTTCTTTTCGCCTAAAACCTCTCCTTCGCCGTCCATGACTATCCACAGTTTATGGTAGTCGTATGTTTCGGGACTGATGTCCGTTCCTGCCGCGAGGGCGAAATGGGAAATCCGCCGCCCAGCGACTTCGGCAACGGCCTTCGAGACCGTGCAGCCGTCGACCGGCGCATTCTCCGCCGCTATCGAGAAAAGCGCTCCCTTGCGTTCGTTCATGGCGTCTCCTTCACGAATCGATTATCCGTCCGTCGAGCGAGATTGTCACGACCTGCCACGGAATGAACTTGCCAGAAGCCTGCAACGCCTTCTTCGCGGCCTGTTCCAGACCTCCGCAGCACGGAACCTCCATGCGGACGATGGTCACAGACTTGATGTCGTTCTCCCGGATGATCTCCGTCAGCTTCTCCGAATAGTCCACGGGGTCAAGCTTGGGGCATCCGACAATCGTCACCTTGCCGCGCATGAAGTCGCGGTGGAACGCGGCGTATGCGTAGGCCGTGCAGTCGGCGGCGATGAGCAGCTTCGCATCCTTGAAGAACGGCGCGGTCGCAGGGACAAGCAGTATCTGGCACGGCCATTGGGAAAGTTCGCTGGGAGGGCGCGTGTCCTCACGCACCGTCTCGGCGGCAGGGGACAGCCGCCCTCCCGCTGACGATGTCGCGCGGTTGAACTGGCGCATCGCCTTGCCGGGGCATCCGCCAGGCGGGGGCGTCCTGCCCGCGAGCGACATTCCGCCAGCCTTCATCTGCTCCTGCATCTTCGCCATCTTCCGTTCCTGCACGGCCTTCTCGTCATACGCCGCCGCGTCGCGCTCGACAATCCTTATCGCACCCGTCGGGCATTCCGGGAGGCAGTCGCCCATGCCGTCGCAGTAGTCGTCCTTGACGAGCCGCGCCTTGCCGTCCACGATTGCGATTGCGCCCTCGTGGCAGGCGTTCGCGCACAGCCCGCATCCGTTGCACTTCGCCTCGTCGATCTCGACTATCTTTCTTTTCATGTCTCTTGCCTCCTGTTTCTTGTTGACGACCTGTATTATACCAAAACCACTTTGCGAAATATGTCGGGCGCGGACACAATGAGCGTCGACATAGAGGTGAACGAGGATGGCGAAACTCTGTTGCTCAAGGCCGCCCGCATCGTCACGTCGTGCGAGAACACCTGCGCGTTCCACATCCGCATCGTCAGGAACATCATGTGCGCTCTCGGAAGACGATGGAGCTGAACCGCAAGATAGACATCCTCTCCCAAAGCCTCGCGTAGAAAGGAGTGGCGTTGGGCAAAACGCGGTGGCCGCCCCCCAGAGGGCGTTCGGAAGGTCGTCCTCCTTGAGCCCCCCTGTCTAATCCGGTCAAGGCCCTTGATTTGCAGTTCGGCCTTGGGACTGGCTCACCGCGTCAAAGGAAACGTCCGAACGCCGCCGCAGGCACAGAGAGAGGACGCAGACTTTCCGGCTATGTGCATAAAATGTCCACGAACGGACACGGATGATCGCGAATTCTGATTCGTGCCCATTCGTGAAAATTCGTGGACAGTCCCCGTGTCGCGACGGCCTCGGCTACTCGACGACGGCCTGGAACGTCTGGGGCTCCTTCCCCTTGACGGACAGCGTTCCGACCGCATCGCTGTTGTCCGTCAGCCCCGTCAGAGTCATCTGCCGCGTCTTGAGGACGCCAGTCTTCGCGTCGAGGTAGCTCAGGCGGATCGTCCCGTGCAGGATGCCCGTGTCCTCGCCCGCGTGCCGCCGCTCGCCCTCGCGAACCAGCCGACGAACGCATAACCGTCGCGCGTCGGCGTCGGCAGTGTGCCGATGGCAGAACCATGCGCCACGTCCCGCGTCGCGGGCGACACGCTGCCGCCGTTCGCGTTGAACGTGACGGTGTGATTGGCACCCTGCACAACGAGCCTTACCGAGACCGTCTGGCTCACGCCGTCGTCCCACGACGCAGTGATCTTGAGCGTCCATTCGCCCGCCTTCGTCGGCGTTCCGTGGAACGTGTAGTAGTTGCCGCCGTCGTACCACGGAGTGGCCTCGCTCCACTTGCGCCTGACTCTCTTGGTCTTGTCCCAGCTGCCGGACTGCGCGAACACGTATGAATCCCACGTAAGCCAGCGTGGGAAGCCGGAGATCGTAATCGTCGCCTCCTCGGTCATGTCCTCTCCGGCGTAGTTGTCGATGTCGCAGAAGTCATTGTCAACGAACTCGCTGCCGGTGTCGGGATTCAGGAGCGGCTGACCCACCGTGGCGTACACCGTATCGTAATGCGTCGCCACGCGCACCTCCTGACTTCCACCGCCGGCAACCGCCGCGTCAATCGCCGCCTGGATTGTCGCCTTGGCGGAGGAGGCCGCAAGACCGGAATTCCCATTTGCCCCTGACGATCCGTTCACGTACCACGTCGCCGCCCAGGCGTTGGCAGCGACGAGCAGCGTGCCCACGGACACGCAGAATCGCCTTGCCGCATGTCTGATCTTTAGTTGTTTCATGACTTTCTGTATCCTTGTGCCCTTGTTTCGTTTCACAGTCAGAGAACCGGGCTTGTCCTCGTTCCGTGTCGCTCCGCTTGCGCGTCAATCGCTGACACGATTTGAAAACATAAAAAGCCTCTCTTCGTGTTTCAAGAGAGGCCGTAGGATTGCCCGAATAGGAACACAAAGAGAGGCGAACGCATTATGCGTTTCCTCTGCCAAGTGCCGCCTATTCGAAATTTCCTACGTTTCTCTTGACGACTGCTTTGCAGCATTGCAAATTGTCTATCCTCCTTGCGGAGGTCGGCGGATTTCTCCCCGCCTTATCGGTTTAACTGTTTATGGGATAGTTCCTTTCTTTCCAGTTTCCACGATTTGAGATTGCTTTACAGCGCGTAACCGCCGCGTTAGCGGGGAGAGCGCGGTGCGCTCTCCAAGCCGAGCGGAGGCGAGAGCCGAGCGATTTCGTCGGCGGTGAGGCCGGTGAGGTCGGCGATGTCCGCTACGGCAAAGCCCTTGTCTTTCATTTTGCGGGCGGTGTTGAGCTTGTCTTGCCGCAGTTTTTCAAGTTCGGCCTTTGCCGCGTCAAGCTTCTTCCGCTCCTCGGCAAGCTCCACTCTCGCGTCGTCAAGCTCTCCGACAAATGTCGCCTCGCGGCGCACAGCGTCCCAGTATCCTTCGTATGCCGCCATCTCCGCGTCGCTGTAAGCGGACTCCTCGACGATCTCCAGCGCCTTGGAAACTTCGGGATTGTCCAAGAGCTCCTGCGGCGCCGTGCGCGTCTTCTCGTCTATCTCGGTGAGGAACTTGAGCCACAGCACCGCCATCTTCTTCTCGGCGAAGGACTGCGGCTTGAACTTGGGCAATTCCACGAACACCAGATGAAGGCCGTCTATCTTCTTCTTCGTGTCGAGATGATGGACCATCGAGTAGTAATGGTAGCAGTTGTCCGTGTCGGGCTCGAAAGTCGTGTTGACAAGATTGAGCGAATAGACCGGTTGGAGGAGTTTGTATTCCTCGTTCCTGTCGATCTGCCGCACATACGCCTTTGCGGCATTGAAGAGGACGCGCTCCCTGAAGGCCGTTGTCCAGTTCAGCTGCATCTCGACGATGAACTTGCGGCCGCCGGTCTCTTCGCAGCGCACGTCAACGATGCTGTTTTTCTTGTCCGGGTTGTCCGGCACCATCTCCGGCGGCAGATACTCGATCGACTCCACCTGCTTGCCGTCGTCAAGGGGAAGCAAGGCATTGAGAAGGCTGATGACGAGATTCTTGTGCTCGCCAAAGACCTTCTTGAAGGTGACATCAGCCTTGGGGTCAAGATACTTTGCCATGTCAAATCACGCCCCTTCTTTCATGCGGCGGGCAGAGGCTGCTGCCGCTCGGACACGGACGACAGGAAAGCATTCGCGCAAAGGCTGCGGATGTTGCCTTTGCGTCGTCGCATTTGATGCGATTTGCCACGCTCTTCATCGTCATTCGCCTCTCTTCTCCGTTTCAGGGCACAATACACCCAAGCAAAAGACGGGAAAAGTGTAGCATTCCTGCCCCAGAAAGTCAATGGGGACTGCCGCCCCGCAACCCGTCCAAAAGATTTCGTCTGTTTTTGACGAGATAGCGCGCAACAGGAATGTAGATGTCTCTGCGCTCTTATGGAGCAAAACTCCTTGCAGGCAAAACGCTTAGCCGGATGGGCTGCTTCAGTCCGCACATTCGACTAACCCATTACGCCCCGCAAGATGCAATCGTGTGAGCCCTCTTTCATCTTCGGCAATTAAAGGGCTTCATCTGCGTCCTTGGAGACGAAGCGCCATTTGCGGAGGCGGTCCCGCGCCGAGGCGTAGGCGATGCCGATGCGCGGCGTGCGCACGTACTTCGGCGCAAAGCCGTCGTCCTCCAGCCAGAGACGCGCGGAGGTCGCCAGCCGCTCGCGGTTGAGCGCGCGCGTGATGTGCAGGAGCTTCGTCAGCCGGCCGGGGCCTTTCGCGCCCTCCACGCCGCGAATGAGCACGGCTTCGGGATGGCCCTCGGGGCCCGTCACCACGTTGAACAGCTCGTGCATGCCGTAGCACAGGTAGACATAGGCGCAGCCGCCCGCCGCGTACAGGACGTCCGTCCGGGGCGTCCGCCCCTTGTGCGCATGGCAGGCCGTGTCCTCCTCGCCGAAGTAGGCCTCCGTCTCCGTGATGCGCCGCCGCAGAACCGTCCCGTCCGCCAGGCGGCGGCAGAGGAACTTCCCGAGCAGGCGCGGCGCCAACGCGACCGCATCTGTCGAGAAGTCCGTCAGGCGCCTGGGAACGGGAAGCGGGTTCATAGGTGACGGACATTATATCATACTGAGATTGCTGCAAAGCTCGGACGCGGCGAAACGCGTCCATCCCGCATCATCTTGTCGCGCCAGCATTGACTTTTGCCGCTCAGGGTTTGAAATGGCGGTAGTATTTCGGAGGAACGTCGTGTTAGCGTTGACGCTAAATCATCTTCTGCGGCCGGGAAGGGTGGAGCACGGCGGTGTGCCGCTTAAGCAACCCCTCGGCCTATGTCGTCCGGGCGCATCTGCTTGATCCGTCGCCCGACCAGGCGCAAAGTGTGCCATGAAACGCCGCATGGCGGAAAATGTCATGAACCACGGGAATTGCCATACACGGTGCGCGAGACATCCCGCCTTGCCGATTTGACGGCGCTTTGAGGGCCGTGGTATAATCAGCGCAATATAAATAAACAACAGGAGAGGTGAAAAATGGGAGATTGCTGCGTATTTGCCGGACAGGGAGCTCAGGTTCCTGGAATGGGCAAGGATTTTGCCGAGAGCGATGCCGAGCTTATGGCGCTTTTCGACAAGGCGAACGCCGTACTTGGCTTCGACCTCAAGAAGATATGCTTTGAGGGGCCGGCTGATGAACTTACGAAGTCAAACGTGTGCCAGCCCGCAATATTCGTGACGAGCTACGCCGCGTTCCTTGCCTTTCAGAAAAGGCATTCCGCACCGTTCGCCGCCGCCGCAGGACTTTCCCTTGGCGAGTGGGGCGCGCTCTGCGCGGCAGGTGCGCTTGACTTCGATTCCACGCTCAAGGTGCTGGAGGCTCGCGGAAGGTTCATGCAGGAGGCCTGCGAGGCTGCGCCGTCAGGCATGATCGCCATCGTGGGGGCGTCCCCCGCTCAGCTTGACGAGCTTTGCGCCAAGACGGGATGCACGGTCGCGAACGTCAATTCGGCCGCGCAGCAGGTGCTTTCAGGCTCGAAGGAAGAGATCGCTGCCGCCGCTTCCGTCGCAAAGGAGCTTGGCATAAAGCGCGCGATACCGCTCGCAACGGCCGGGGCATTCCATTCCAGATTCATGGCGCCCGCGCGGGAGAAGCTTGCGCCGGTGCTGGACGAGGTGACGTTCTGCGCCCCGAAGATACCGGTGCTTTCCAACGTGACCGGCAAGCCGCATTCCTCCGATCCGGCGGTCATCAAGGCCACGATGCTTGAGCAGGTGACGGGTACGACCAACTGGGCGGCGGACATCGAGGCCGCAAAGGACCTCGGGTGCGCAAGGTTCGTCGAGTTCGGTCCGGGCAAGGTGCTTTCCGGCCTGATAAAGAAGATAGACGCATCCCTCACGGCGGTAAACGTCGCCGACCTTGCGTCCCTTGACGCCACTATGGCCGCGCTTGGCTAAGTGAGTGATGCGTTACGCCTTTGCGATTGCATTTAGGGATTTACGATTGCATTTAGCCATCGGGCAATTTTAGGATTTGCCGTGGCGACATAGCCCCCGAACGAAGTGAGCCGCGAATGCGGTCGCAAGAAGGGTGGGCCTCGCCGTCGCGTGTTCCCGCTTGACCGAAAACGGCATCTGGGCAACGGACGCGCGGGAGCGCGTCCCTCCCGCAAATGAATCAATGCCCAAATGCAATCGCAAACCGAAAAGCGCAAATCCCTTTCCACCCACTACCCACTACCAACTATCAACTACCAACTATCAACTATCAACTATCAACTACCAACTAACGCAATGATTGAGTCTAAGAATGGCTCTATTTCCGGTATGCTCAGGGATTCTGCGGCGCCCGCGTCTATCGCCTTTGCGAAATCGGGGTTGACCGGGAGCTTAAGCGTGTTGGGGATCCCGAATTTCCCGGCAATCTCGTCCGCCGCGCTTTCTCCGAATATGTGATGCCTTGCGGAGCAGTTCGGGCACGTGAAGTAGCTCATGTTCTCGACGAGGCCCAGCACCTTCTTGTCCATCATCTGCGCCATCTTCACGGATTTGCCGACGATCATCTCGACGAGCCTCTGCGGTGACGAGACCACCACCACCCCGTCCACCGGAAGGCTCTGGAATACCGTGAGCGGAACGTCGCCGGTCCCGGGCGGCATGTCTACGAACATCACGTCGAGACCGCCCCAGTGGACGTCCGTCCAGAACTGCTTGACCGCGCCGGCGATCACAGGTCCGCGCCACACTACCGGCGCGGACGGATCCTCGACGAGCATGTTGAGGGACATTATGCGAATGCCGCCGTTGGACACTGCGGGCTCGATGCCCTGTTCGCCCTGCACGGTGCCGCCGGTGACGCCGAAGGCCTTCGGGATGGATGGGCCGGTGATGTCGGCATCGAGGATGCCAACGGCGAGTCCGCGGCGGGACGCGGCGACAGCAAGCATGGAGGTGACGAAGCTCTTGCCGACGCCGCCCTTGCCGCTCGCGACGGCAATCACGCGCCTTACCTTCGAGGCGGCGTTCGGCTTTGCCGAAAGGTCGGGCTTCCCCTTACGGCTTTGGCAATCCTTGCCGCAGGATGAGCAGTCGTGTGCGCAGTTCTCTTCTGACATTGTCATGTTTTCCTTTTCTTGATGCATTGTATTTTACCACAAGTGGGCCTGGTGGTTGCTCATGTTTCAGTGGACTGCTGCCCAGAGGAAAGTCGCACAGAAAAAGGGGCTTTATTTTTTCCTGAAAAAGTTTCCGCCATTGCCTTTGGCTGTGGTATACTGCGCAACAGAGGAGGGGCGTATGAATGTATGGTATGGGCTTGTCTGTCGTTTTCTTTTCGCTTCCGCAAGGAAGTGGGTCTGCCTTGCCGCGCCGATATTGGCTGTTGTGTGCAATGTCCCTGCGCATGCCGGAGGGCCTGTCGAGAAGTCCGATGAGTTCCCGGGGGGTGCATTGCCGCCGGGGTGGACGGTCGTAGATAACGGGTATCTTTCCCCGACATACCCTGGCCCCATCATTGGGATCGACTTGTCGTATTCCGTCCCTGGCCGGGGTCGACAAGGGGAGGCGCAGATATTTGCGATAGGGAGTGAGTCGCAGGGCGAGACGCAAGTCGCGACGTTGGGCGCGGCGACGGCCGGTGCGGCGCTTCGCTTCCCTGAGGATGCCGACTACCGCGCGTTCCGCATAGGGTTGGACGGGCTTGCGCTGAACGCCTTCAGGGCGACGTGGTTCGACAGGCGTCTGGACGCGCCTTCCAATGTTGTCGCCACTGCGCTCGGCGCCGATTCGATGGAGGTCTCGTGGGCTCCGGTCGATGGCGCGACTTCATACCGCGTATGCGTATGGACAAACAACATCATCGGGGCGTCGGCGGGGACGGAGGCGTGGGTCGACGACTTCTCGAGTGCGGCAGCCGGCGCCACGAACGCAGTCGCAATTGGTTCGGACAAGTTCAACGATTCCTATGCGGATACGCAGCATTGGGAATGCAACCGGTACATTTATCCGTATACAAGCGAAGGGGCGATCCGCATTGGCGGCGCGGATAAACTTAAGGGCGGCGCGCTCCTGTCGCCCATCCTCCCGGCGGGAGACTGGCATCTCCGCATTCGCGCATGGCGGTACAAGGGCGAGGATGGCACTGATATGCCGATCATGCGGGTGTCGGGAGGCGTTACAAGCCTTGTGTCTGTGGCTGCCGTCTCTACGGAACCGGGCGTCCCCGAAGAAATCGTAGTAAAGCTTCCTGTTTTGGACGATGGAGACCGGCTGCTTCTCTGTTCCTTCACAAACAAGCTTCCGCGCGTGATTCTTGACCGGGTTGCGCTTGTGTCCGGGTATTCGGAAGGCACGCTCTCGCCGGAGGTGATCTGCGAGACAACCGTTGACGGAGGCGTGTCGTGCGTCATCGGCGGCTTGCCGCAGTCCATGCTCGTCAACGTCGGCATAACGGCGACTGGCGCGTACGGATCCTCGTCGGAACAGACGGATGGCATCCCCGTGGATCTCTCCAATCCCCCGCCGCACGCCATCCTGAATGCCGTTCCGATCTCTTCGTTGCCCTCACTGCGGTATCGGCAGGATTTCGAGTCCATCAACGGAATCAAGTCGGGGACGAACTGGTACAATGGCGTCACACTCCCGTATTGGCAGGCGTTCGCGGACGGCGCGGGCGTCGATCGCATATACGTGTCTAATGGCGCGTCTACGAGGGGCGGCATGTACGTCCTTGCCTCCGAAGTGTACCCTTCCGGCTGTGCATTTGGCGCGCTTGCCCCATCGGGCGCGTCGTACGCATGGGGCGTGGCGTTC
>SAMEA104315424__coassemble_1663_pt1 | contig 9528 bp, 2 predicted proteins | sample SAMEA104315424__metabat2_low_PE_034 | metagenome-assembled genome bin SAMEA104315424 (sample SAMEA104315424) | gut metagenome | biome: Monkey gut; feature: monkey-associated habitat; material: faeces | place: China | collected 2013 | reverse complement strand
AGGAGCCTGCCCGGGTGGGACAAGCCGGTCAGATGGGGCGTGACGCGGGTCGCGGGGCTTCCCCGGTTCGCGCGCGAGGGACGAGCGGTCTATCCGCTCTGGGGCTTTGTCCGCAGCGACCGCAAGAACCGGCATTCCGATGCGCCGCTCACGTTTGTGACGGTCGGGGCGAGTTCCCTGAAGTGGTGGCCGCGCGGGAAGGAGTTCGATCCCGTGGCGCTCGACCGGGCCGCCGAGCACAACGCGCGGCTCTATCCGGATGCGATGTTCATGTTCGACCTGTCTGTCTATCCGCCGCCGGATTGGCGCACGGCCAATCCCGACGAGATGTCGCGCGACGAGCAGGGCCACGTCAACCGGGACGTCGGCGACAGCGAGATCAACTTCTCCTTCGCGTCGGAGAAGGCCTTAGCGGACATGGAGGAGATGCTGACGAAGGCGCTTCGCCACCTTGAGAGCGCACCATACGCCAACCGCATCGCCGGCTATCGGGTCAACTCCGGGCATACGATCGAATGGCTTGGCTGGTCGCCTTCGCGCAAGGACACGGCGCTTGACTTCTCCCCTGCGGCGAAGAAGGGCTTTGCGGCGTTCGCCCGCGAGTACTATCCGGAGATGGCAGATTTCAGCGTTCCGACGCTGGCCGAGCGCACGGCTATAGACGCGCCGTGGTCGGCCGTTTGGGACTTGCCGCGCCACATGCGTACGGTAGCCTACCATGACTTCTATTCCCATGCCGTGGCGGATGCCGCATTGCGACTCTGCTCGCAGGCACGCGCCATTGTCGGACGAAACAAGCTCATCGGCACGTACTTCGGCTACGTGATGACATTGATGGAGACTGGAAATGCGCACATGAGGGCGCATTTCGCGACAAAGCATTTTCTTGACCGGGCCGAAGGGACGATCGATTTTCTCATGAGCCCGCCCGGCTACGGGTTCGCGCACCGCGCCCTCGGCAACACGCTTGTGGACATGAAGCCGTTCGCGTCCATGCAGGCGCACGGCATCGTGCCGATCGTCGAGGATGATACGCGTACGCACAACAATCCGGCTCTTTCCGGCAGTGGCTACTTCCAGTGCAAGACCGAAGAGCAGACGGTCTCCGAGATGCGGCGCAACATGGGCATCGCCGTCTGTCGCGGGCTGCCGTTCTACACGTACGCCATCACAAGCGGGGCGGAGTTCGACTATCCGCGCTACGCGACGGACGCCGCGAAGCTGCGCCGCGCGGGCGAGGCGGCATTGCGTCGCGGAGCCGGACGCAATGCGGAGATCGCCGTCGTCGTCAGCGAGGAGGCGATCAAGGCGATGCCCGACATGTCCGCGTCAAAGCCCGAATATTTCGGAATTGGACTTCAATGGCATGTGGCCGACGGTTCGGTGAAGCGTCTGTCGGGCATCGGCGGAAGTCCGCTGGCGACCATCTCGTTCGGACACGCCTATACGCGGCTTGCCAGGATCGGTGCGCCCGTCGATTATTGCCTGGCTGAAGACCTCGTTGACCATCCGGGCGACTATAGGCTCTATGTGTTTCTAAACTGCCTGAAGGCCGAGCCGTCGCTTGTCCGTGCCGCCGAACGGTTGCGCAGGCGCGACTGTACGCTTCTGTGGACGTACGCCCCAGGCTTCGTGGCGCGAGACGGAAATTCGACCGAGAACATGAAGCGCCTGACGGGGCTTGACTTCGTGCGGCAGGAGAAGCTGGATGACGTGACGATTTCGATTCCCGATGGGACGGCTCTCGGCCGGACCGGGCATCCCGTAGAGCCGCGATTCGCCCTGCTCAACCCCTCGGAGACGCTGGGCCGGTACGCGGACGGCGCGTGCGCGTATGGCGTTGCGAAGACCGGGAAGGCGACGAGCGTATTCTACGGCTCGTACGACCTCGGGCTGCCCGTTCTCAGGGAGGCGGTCCGCCGCGCGGGCGTGCACGTCTATTCAGAGACGGGAGATCCCCTCGAGGCGAGCGATGCGTTCGTCACGCTTCACGCGCGCTTCCCCGGACGCAAGATGATCCGTCTGCCGCGGAAGGCCGATGTCTTTGACGTGTTCAACAGGCGGAAGGTTGCGGAAGGAGTGACGGAGTTCACGTTCGAGGCGCCGCTTCATTCCTCCTGGCTGTTTATGCTGGAGGAGTCGAAGTGAGGGGCCTTTTCGCCGAAAGCAAAGCAAAGGAGACGATCACAATGAAAAAAGCAAAGGAGACGATCACAATGAAAGCACCAGCGGTTGCAGTCCGCCTCTTGGCAGGCGTCTTGGCTCTCTCGCGCGCCGTCGCGTGGGGGAGCGCGCATCCCGTCTACACGTTGGACGGCGACCACAAGAGCGCGCTGACGGATGCCGCGTGCTGGCTTGACGCGGAGGGCAATCGCGGCGTCGCCGGCGCCGCGCTTGACCCGAACGGCGAATACCATACGCGCGACAGGCGCATTGACTTCCCCACCGGCAAGTTCCATCTCGACGTCAAGGCCCTCCACCTCGGCGAGGTGGGCGGCGCCCGTGCGCAATCCTATTACGCCGGCCCGAACTACAACCAGGTCTTCGGCGTGCGCGGGGACGGCCTTTTCCTGAACCGCGGCTTCTGCGGAATCCAGTGGCTGCCGTTCGAGATCTCCGACACGATCACCGTGCAGTCGCCCGAAGACGACCCGTTCAGGATCTACACGGCCTACGGCTATCCCGAGGGGCATGAGTGGTTCGGCCGCATGTTCGGCACGATCGCGGCGACGCTCAAGTCGGCGGCCGGGACGGAGCTCTGGCTTTACCATTCCGGCGACTCAAGCCCGGCGACGAGCGCGAACACGACTTACGCCATCACGATTTCCGGCGACTGCTCCGCGTACTTCGGCACGCTGCGCGTCGGGCGCGAAGACGAGACGGGCGGACGGGTCACCAGGGTCCTGTTCGCGAACGACGGGCTTCCGGGCACCGTGAAGGTGACGAAGTCGGCCATCCTCGCGGCGGGCGTGAAGGGGTATGGCGTCGCCCATCTCGTCCTTTCGGACGGCGCGACGCTGACCAGCGACGGCGGCACGATCGCGGTCACGTCGTCCTTCGTGCAGCACGGCACGGTTCGGGTGTCGCTCGACGGCGTGACGCTGCCCAATGTCGAGAGGCCGGAGATCCGGGTGCTGACGGTGCCGGCGGGCGCGGCGCTTGACGTGGCGGGCTTCGCCTTGCAGGGAACCCCCGCCGGCGTGGCGACGGCGGGCCGGACGTTCGAGGTCGAGACTAATGCGGACGGCACGAAGTCGCTTGTCCTCCGCTACGCGCGCCCGACGGCCTACGTGAGCCCGGCGGGCAGCGACTCGGCGGACGGCGGCGACGAGGCGCATCCCTTCCAGACGCTCGCCTACGCCGTCTCGCGCCTGACGGACGGCGTCATCTACGTGGACGAGGGCACGTATGACCAGGGCCTGTGCGACATCGACGACGGGACGGGGGCGGTGCCGACGGTGCAGTCGCGCGTCCACGTGCCGTCGAACGTCTTTCTCAAGTCGCTGAAGGGCGCGGAGCGGACGGTCATCGTCGGTGCGCCGCCGACGGCCGGCGGCAGGTCGGGCGCGGGCTCGACGCGGTGCGTCCGGCTTGACGCGGGCGCGGTGGTGCAGGGCTTTACGCTCACCGGCGGCCATGGCGACGCGGCGGGTGCGCAGGAGAACTTCCCGAACCGCTGCGGCGGCGCGGCGCACGGCGAGGAGACGAGCGTCGTCATGGACTGCATCATCACCAACAACTTCGCCAACTGGGGCGGCGCCGTCTACGTCGGCAATTACGTGCGCTGCCGTTTCGCCGACAACACGGCGGGCGCGGGAGGCAAGTGCGCGTTCGCGCGCTCAAACCTCAAGACGCGCCTCTTCGACTCGATTGTCGCCGAATCGGGGACGGGGCAGGTGTCGATCTACCAGTATGTCGAGGCGTACAACTGCCACTTCACGGCGACGGAGTACACGACGCCTCACACGGCCTGCAAGATGTACAACTGCGTCTTCTACAGCAACGACCCCAAAAATCCTCTTCAAGGAGGCGACAACGTCTATCGGCGGTGCGTCTTCGCGCGCTTGCCGCGTCCGGCGAACGAGGCGGGGGCGATGACCGACTGCCAGGAGATCGGCGACATCGCCCGGGCCTTTGACGCGAGTGGCTACCCCGTCGACAGGGACGGGCCGTGCGCCATTGACGCGGGCGACTACGCGGTCTACGCGGCGGCCTACCCGCGCGTGGCGGGCGGTCTCGACTATGTGGGCAATCCGCGCGTCAGCGGCAAGACCATCGACATCGGCGCGTTCGAGAGCTGCCGGCGCGACTGGTTCGTGAAGCCGGACGGCAGCGACGCGGCGGACGGGCTCACGGCGGACACGGCCTTCCAGACGCTCGCCAAGGCCGTCACGGCGGCACGGTCGGGCGACACGGTCTGGGCGCTCCCCGGCACCTACGCCAAGGGCTACGGCGACGCCGACAAAACGAAGACGCGCTCGCGCGTCCACATCCCCGCGTACGTGACGCTGCGCTCGACAGACGGCGCGGCGAAGACGACGATCGCGGGCGAGGCCCCGACGGCCGGCGGCGACTTCGGCGATGGCGCGACGCGCGGCGCGCTGCTCGAGCCTTACGCGACGCTGGTCGGCTTCACGGTGACGGGCGGGTACGTCCACACGGACGACGACGACCGCTTCTTCGCCGAGAGCGCGGGCGGCGGCGTGCGCGGCTTCGAGGGAAGCGCGGCCATTGACTGCGTCTTCACGGGCAACACGGCCCGTCGCGGCGGCGGCGCCTACGGCGGCTCCTACGTGCGCTGCGCGTTCGCGGCGAACCGGGCGACGATCGGGCAGTGGTCCGGCCCGGACGTCTTCGGCATCCTTTCCGACGACGTGGCGAACAAGCGCAATTCCCGCACGCGCTGCTTTGACTGCCTCTTCACGGACGAGACGGAGGGCTACAACCACGTCTACCATTCGGCGCTCCTCTACAACTGCACGTTCACGAGCGCGAGGCGCGGCGGCCCGCAACTCCAATGCCAGATGTACAACTGCCTTCTGCGGACGAAGGTCGGGCTGACCGGGGCCGACCAGGTCTTCGACCACTGCGTCCTTGCCATGACGCCGTCCTTTACCACCGGCTCCATGACCGACTGCGAGGTCGCGAGCCTGGACGCGGCTCTCGACGAGGACTACCGTCCGAAGGCCGGTTGCGCGGCGATCGACAGGGGCGTGTACGAGACCTATCTCGCGGCGTGGGACGAGGCCGGCCTCAGCCACGACTACCTTGGCCGGGACTTCATGGGCGGCCAGCGCGTCTACGGCGGGCAGATTGACGCCGGCTGCGGCGAGCATGACCTGCGCGCGGACGTTTCCGCGGCCTTCCGCCGGGTCACGGTCAGGGAGATGAGCGCGGGCGTGACGCTCGCCGGCGGGCGGCCTCAGCTCCACGACGGGGAGTCGCTTTCCCTCGACTGGAAGCTCGACGGCCGGGGCGGCTTCATCGAGTGCGCGCTTGAGGGTACGGGGGCGCTGACGGTCTATAGCGGCGAGACTCCGCTCGTCACGCTGACCGCGACGGGAACGGCCGCGATCCCGGCCGGCCTGGCTTCGGCCGATCTCCGATTCGCATTCGCGTCTGCCGAGGGCGGGACGGCCACGGTCCAGGCGATGCGCCGTGACTGCGGCACGCTGCTAATCGTGCGCTGAAGGCGTCCGGCGCGCTCCCGACGGCCGCCAGCCAGCAAATATGAAGAAGAGCCAATTTTCCCTGCCGTTCGCGGCGGCCATGTCAATGGCCGCCCACGCGGCCTTTCCCGCGGACTGGATTTCCGCGACGGACTTTCGGCGGACACTGGAGCCGACTTCGTTCTGCCGCGCAGTCACCAACCGGGCCCCTGTCGCAAACGCGGTATGGCGGACGTCTGGACTTGGCGTCTACTGTGCGTTCGTCAACGGCGTTGAGGTCGGCGGCTTCCTGAAGCCGGGATTCACGCATTTCAGCAAGTGCCGCCATGTCTATTCCTTCGATGTGACAGGCAAGTTGAAGAGAGCGGCGCAGGCGGTCAATGTGCTGTCGGCCACGGTCACGGCGGGCTGGTGGCGAGACGAAATCGTGGAGCCTAGCAACCCGGATGCGCTGCCGTTTGAGGATGAGCTGGGCGTTCCTGACGATGTGCTGGGGGCGTATCACAGACGCCTTGAGCGGAATGTTCCGGAAGATGCCGACAACGCATTCTGGGGTGAGCTGGCGGTCGAGTATGCGGATGGCACGAAGGAGACCTTCGGGACCGACGTGACGTGGGGCGCCGCACGCGTCGGCGCGCTTCGTTCGGCCTCCATCTACGACGGCGAGACGTATGACGCGCGCGTTTGCGAGGACTGGCGACGGACGGGACGCACCGGCGGATGGCCCAGGGCGAAACGCGACTTCCAGTTCCGGGGCGAGATGCGTCCTGCGTCTGCGCCTGTCGTCCTGCGCGAGGATCTTGCGTTCGAGCCGCGAGAGCTGCATCTCGTGCGCGGGGCGGTTGGCGTTTCGTCCAACTCCTACGGCATTGCGCGTACCGTTGCGTTCTTTGACGACGGGGAGGCGATTCGCATTCGCCCCGGAGAGGAGCTGGTGGTGGATTTCGGGCAGAACGCGGCGGCCGTATGCGACTTCGACGTGGAGGGGGCGGCCGGTTGCGAGATGTCGGTGCGCCATGCCGAGATGCTGAACGAGGGCGGCGGAGCGAAGGGCCGGGGCAATGACGGGCCGGAGGGGACGCCCTATGTGGCGAACCTTCGTGGCATCCCGGCGGCGATTCGCTACACGATGAAGGCTGGCCGCCAGCGGTATCGGCCAGCCTATTCGTTTTTCGGATTCCGGTACATTGGCATCCGCGCTAGCGCGCCGATGGTTCTCCATCGCGTGCGGAGCGTGCCCGTGACGTCCGTCACGCGCGAGATGGAGACGGGCTCGCTGGCGACGGGGGTCCCCGCCGTCAACCGGCTGGTCTCCAACATCCGCTGGGGGATGTACTCGAACTACCTCTCGGTGCCGACGGACTGTCCGCAGCGCAACGAGCGCGTCGGCTGGTCGGGGGACACGCTCGCGTTCCTCGGCGCGGCCGTCTGCAACGCGGACGTCTCCGGCTTCCTCTCGAAGTGGCTCGCCGACATGCGCGACGCGCAGCGCGCGGACGGCGCCTACCGGGCCGTCGCGCCGCCGGGCCTCTGCGGAAGCGACCGGGGCATGAGCGGATGGGCGGACGCCGGGGTGCTCGTCACGCATCGCCTCTGGACGCGCTACGGCGACGTCTCGGTCGTGCGGGAGAACTGGGCGGCGATGGAGCGCTACCTCGGATGCCTCGAGCGCAACGGCGGCCACCTCACCAACCGCTGCGGCGACTGGCTCTCCTACGAGAGGAACGACGAGCCCGTGAAGAGGCTCATCTTCTTCGAGGACGCGCGCCGGATGGCGGAGATGGCCGGCGCGCTCGGCAAGGCGGACGCCGCGCGGCGCTACCGCCGGCTGGCGGACGCGCTGCGCGGGACGTGGCGCGCGCGCCACCTGGACGCGGCCGGCGAGGTGCGCGAGGACGTGCGGACGCAGACGACCCTCGCGTACGCCCTGAAGGAGGGCCTTGTCGAGGGCGCGGCGCGGGCGGCCACGGCACGGCAGCTCGTCGAGAACATCCATGCGCATGGAGATCGGCTCCAGACGGGCTTTCTCGGCACTGCGCATCTTCTGGACGTCCTTTCCGACAACGGGGCGCATGAACTTGCGGTGACGCTCCTCCTGCAGCGCAAGGAGCCAAGCTGGCTGTATTCGGTCGACCAGGGCGCGACGACGGTCTGGGAGCGCTGGAACAGCTACACGAAGGAGAAGGGGTTCGGGCCGGTCTCGATGAACAGCTTCAACCACTATGCCTACGGGGCCGTGCTGGGCTGGATGTACGCCTCGCTCGCGGGCATCCGCGAAGACCCGGGCTCGCCCGGCATGGCGCGCTTCGTCCTCGCGCCGCGCCCCGACGCGCGCCTCGGCTCCGTCTCGGCGCGCTACCGCTCGCGGCACGGGGTCATCGAGAGCAGCTGGAAATACGAGGCGGACGGCACGCTCGTCTGGCGCTACGCGATCCCGGAGGGGACCGAGGCGACCGTCTGGGTGCCGGGGGCGTCCGCCGCGAAGACGTGCAAGGCCGGGGCGCACGAGGCGCGCGTGTCCCTCTCCTCGGCGGAGCGCGTCCGCCCGATCGGCGGCCTCACGAAGGTCTTCACGTCCGCCCTGGCGCTCACGTGCGTGGCCGACGGGAAGATGTCGCTTGACGCGTCGCTGCGCGCCTATCTGGGGCCGCAGGTGCCGGACGTGACGGTGCGGCAGGCCCTTTCCTGCACGGCGGGCTTCCGCAAGGGGCACGTCCGCTACCCGGCCAACGCCATCGCCTTCGAGGAGAACTTCGCGCTGGCCGCGCGCGAAAGGCCGGTTGCCGAGCCGGGGACTGCATTCGAATATGGGCCATGGGGATATTGCCTCGTTGCCAAGGCGATAGAGATCGTGACCGGGAGGCCTTTCGCCGAGGCGCTGGAATCGAGGATCTTGAAACCATATGGCCTTACGGATACGACTTTCAATCCCAAAGCCGGGCAGCGGCTTCGCATCGCCGCGGCGGATCGGAAGTATGCGTGGCTCAAAGTGCCGGAAACGGACGACTGCGAGTGGTGCGCGGTGGACTGCGGGCTGTTCTCGACCGAGGGCGATCTCCTGCGTTTTGGGAATGCCTTGTCGTCCGACCCGCGCATGCGTCCGCTTTTCGAGAAGCAGACGCCGCCAGGCGTTGACCGCGCCTTCAGCTTCGGCCTGAACCTGCTGCCGTCCGGCGAGGCGTTCTTCCGCTCGGCCTCCGGATGCGAACTCCGCGCAAGGTTCGGGTCTATGCGCCAAGGCTTTCGCCGCGATGCGGCGCACCGCCGGCAGGCTTCGCCTTCCGCTCGGCAGACGGCGGATGTGCTATAATACCGGCCATGGAAGAAATAAGAGTCAGATTCGCCCCGTCACCGACGGGAAAGGTTCACATAGGCAACATACGCGCCGCAATCTACAACTGGCTATATGCCAGGCATGTGGGCGGCAAGTTCCTCCTCCGCGTCGAGGATACGGATCTCGAGCGCTCGACGCCGGAGGCGATACAGACCCTGCTTGAATGCATGGATTGGCTCGGCCTCAACTATGACGAGCCTGTCTTTTACCAGACCAAGAACGTAAAGCGCCATCTTGAATGCGTGGAGAAGCTGCTTGCGGACGGCCGCGCCTACAAGTGCGAGAGGACGTCCCGCGACGGCAAGACCGGCACCGTCGTCATGTTCCGCATGCCCAAGGATGGCGTGATCGAGTATGACGACATAGTCAAGGGACACATGGCCAAGAAGGCCGAGGACATCCAGGATTTCGCGATCGTCCGTTCCGACGGGTCGCCGATTTTCCACCTGGCCAACGTGGTGGACGACATAGACCAGCGCGTCACGCACATCATTCGCGGCGACGACCACGTGGAGAACACGTTCA
>SAMEA104315424__coassemble_1652_pt1 | contig 9583 bp, 7 predicted proteins | sample SAMEA104315424__metabat2_low_PE_034 | metagenome-assembled genome bin SAMEA104315424 (sample SAMEA104315424) | gut metagenome | biome: Monkey gut; feature: monkey-associated habitat; material: faeces | place: China | collected 2013 | reverse complement strand
GCTCAAACGCTCGTCCGGGATAATTTATCCCGGAAAATCCGGGATAAGGGTGTGCCCCCTGTATGGGTTGCGCTTGAAAGTGCAATCTGATATATTACTTCACAGCAATGACTTCTAATGACGAATACGTATTGACGCTTCTGCGGGAGCAGGGCTTCCTGACCGCAGAGCAGGTCGCCGCAGCGGCTAATTCCATGCGCGAAGGCGATGAGACCACGCTTGACGTGCTGGTCTCCTCGGGCGTCGTTTCGCAGGACGACGTGCTCGGGATCATCGCGGAGCAGTTCGGGATCAAGTATTGCCATGTGGATCCCAACGCGATAGACCCGGAGATAACGAAGATACTCCCGGCCGAGATAGCCCGCAAGTACGGGGTGGTGCCGATCATCGGCGATTCCGATTCGCTCACGGTCGCGCTCACCGACCCGATGGGGTACGATGCCGTCGATTCGCTCCGCTACGTGCTTCACGGGCGCGACGTGCAGGCCATCCTCGCCCCGATAGACGAGCTGAAGGCTGCGATGGAGAAGCTGTATCCGAGCGGTGCGGACTCCGTCGAGACGCGCACGGACGACGAGTTCGGCGACGCCTCCGAGAATTCGGATGACGGCGACGACGCTCCGGTGATCAGGCTCTGCTCGATGATAATCTCCAACGCCATCAAGATGAAGTGCTCCGATATACATCTTGAGCCGATGGAGAAGGAGTTCAGGGTGCGGTACCGCATCGACGGGGCGCTGCGCAAGATGGATTCGCCGCCGAAGCGCCTGCAGGGCGCCATCCTCTCGCGAATCAAGATCATGTCGAAGATGAAGATCTCCGAGAAGCGCATCCCGCAGGATGGACGAATCCAGGTGAAGGTGAACGGCCGCGACCTCGACCTGCGAGTCAACTCGGTGCCAACGAACCATGGCGAGTCGATCGTCATGCGTATTCTCGACAAGTCCAACCTGGCGCTTGGCCTGCCCCAGCTCGGCTTCCTCTCGGATGACCAGAACAAGTTCGAGCGGCTGATCCACCTTTCCGACGGCGTGGTGCTCGTCACGGGGCCTACCGGCTCCGGCAAGACGACTACGCTCTACGCCTGCCTTGGCCAGATCAACCTCCCGGACCGCAAGATCATCACGGTCGAAGACCCCGTGGAATACCAGATGAGCGGCATCAACCAGGTGCAGGTGAACCGGGATGTGGGGCTTGACTTCTCGGCGGCGCTCCGCTCAATCCTGCGCCAGGCGCCGAACATCGTGATGATCGGCGAGATCCGCGACTCCGAGACGGCCGACATCGCCATGGAGGCGGCGCTCACGGGCCACCTGGTGTTCTCCACGCTGCACACCAACGACGCGCCGTCGGCGGTGACGCGTCTCACCGATATGGGCGTAAAGCCGTTCCTCGTGGCCTCTGCCCTGCGGGCGGCGATGGCGCAGCGTCTTGTGCGCGCGATCTGCCCGAAGTGCAAGACGGAGTACACGCCTACCGAGCGCGACCTCAAGATGCTTGGCGCGATCGCGAAGACGCGTCCCGAGCACATGTACATCGGGGCCGGCTGCAGCGCCTGCAACGGCGGGTACAAGGGACGTAAGGGCATCTTCGAGATCTTCGAGATCGACGATACGATCCAGCGCCTGATATTCGACCACGCCCCCGCCGGAGTCCTCCGTGAGAGGGCTCGCGAGATGGGCATGCGCACGTTGCGCGAGGACGGAATGCTCAAGGTGGCCTCGGGAATGACCTCCCTGAAGGAGGTTATCCAGGCGACAATGGGCGACGAGGACTGATCTGGCGGAGACTGATCCCGCATAACTGAAAGGGAACAAGATGGCGACGGAAATAACGATTGAAGATCTTTTGGCGGCGACGATAGAGTATGGCGCGTCAGACCTCCATATACGCGCTAACATGCCTCCGGAGCTGCGCGTCCATGGCGAACTCCAGCCCATTTCGGAAGAGGATCTTGCCCCGGAAGACACCTATGAGCTGTGCAAGCAGATGTGCAGCGAGCATCAGCTCGCCGAGGTGGAGAGGAGCGGAGGCGCGGACTTCGCGCTGGCGCATGCGGACGGCACGCGCTTCCGCGTAAGCGTGTTCAGGGAGCGCAAGAACTGGGGCGCGGTGCTCCGCATGATCCCGTCCAAGCTCCTCACTCTTGAGCAGATCGGCCTGCCGGATACCGTGAAGGAACTGCTTTTCAAGCCGCGTGGGCTGATACTCGTCACGGGGCCTACCGGCTCCGGCAAGTCCACGACGCTCGCCTCGATGCTGAACGTGATCAACCAAGAGCGTGGGGTGCACATAATCACCATTGAAGACCCGATAGAGTTCTACCACAAGTCGGCGAAATCCCTGGTCACGCAGCGCGAGGTCGGCGACGACGTGCCGAGCTTCGCGGAGGCCATCCGCCGCGCCCTGCGTCAGGACCCGGATGTCATCCTCGTGGGCGAAATGCGCGACCTCGAGACGATAGGTGCGGCGATAACCGCCGCCGAGACGGGGCATCTGGTGTTCGGTACGCTCCACACGACAGGCGCCGCCGAGACGATCGACCGAATCGTGGACGCCTTCCCGACGAACCAGCAGCAGCAGATCCGTACGCAGCTCGCGTCCGGGCTGCAGGCGGTGATTTCCCAGATCCTGCTGCCGAAGGTCGAGCCGAACGGCGAAGTGCGCGGGCGGATCGCCGCGTTCGAGATCATGATATCCACTCCGGCGATCCAGAGCCGCATCCGCGACAACAAGACGAACATGATAAAGTCCGACATGCAGACCGGCGCGAAGTTCGGCATGGTCACGCTCGACAGCTGCCTGCTCGACCACTTCAAGAACGGGCTGATCTCCTACGACGACCTCATAACCAAGTCGCAGGATCCCGATAGCGTGGTCGCGAAGCTGAAGGAAGAGATGGGACGCTGACGCGCCGCCGACACCGAATCGGAGGACTTTCACGATGGCAGATACCCGCAAACCGCTTGACCCGCTCCTTGACCTGCTTGTGCAGAACGGGGTGCTTGACGATGCCCAGGTGGATACGATACTCGAGGAGGCGAAGAACCCCACGGGCAAAACAATCCGCCAGATACTCATAGACGGCGAGTACGTGACGGAGGATGACCTGCTGGGCATGATGGCCGCCTACCAGGGCTGCGAGGTCGTTGATCTTTCGTCCATGACGCTCTCGACGGACGTCGTGCAGTCCATACCGACATCCGTGGCGCGCATGTACAACGTGCTTGCCGTCGCGGCGGACGACACGAGCGTGACCCTCGCGACGAGCGACCTCATAGACCCTCGCGTGTCGGACGAGCTTACGTTCGTGCTTACGAAGGAAGTGCGGTTCGTCATGGCGCGGGAAGGCGACGTGCGCGACCGCATCGCGCAGTACTACGGGGACGATACGGAGTCCGTCGCGGACATGCTCAAGAGCCTTGGCTCCGGCATGGACATGGACGAGAGCATCAAGAGCGACCCGAACGACGTGGCGGCCCTTGAGGGCGCCGCGAACAACAACGCCGTCGTGAAGTTCGTGAACCTGATCCTCTACCAGGGCGTGGTCGATCGCGCGGCCGACATTCACATCGAGCCGTTTGAAAAGGACTTCCAGATCCGCTACCGCGTGGATGGCGCACTGTACGCCATGAAGGCCCCGGACGTCTCCATGGCTCCGGCGATCATCTCCCGCGTGAAGATCATGGCCGGGCTCAACATCGCGGAACGCCGCGTCCCGCAGGATGGCCGCATAGCGATCAACGTGGCCGGGCGTCCGGTGGATCTGCGCGTGTCGTGCCTGCCGACGGTGCATGGCGAATCCGTGGTTATGCGTATTCTCGACCAGAGCGCCACGTCGCTCGACCTTGAGAACGTGGGGCTCGCGGAGGATGTCTACGAGCAGCTGACGATGGACATCGAGAAGCCCAACGGGATCATCGTGGTGACCGGGCCTACGGGATCCGGCAAGACCACCACGCTCTATTCCGTTCTCCGGCGGATCAATTCGATAGACACGAAGATCCTCACGGCCGAGGAGCCCGTGGAATATGATGTGGACGGCATTGTGCAGGTGCCGGTCAACCATGAGGTGGGGAACACGTTCCCGAAGGTACTGCGCGCGTTCCTGCGTCAGGACCCGGACATCATGCTCATCGGGGAAATCCGCGACCTTGAGACTGCGGAGGTCGCGATCCAGGCGGCCCTCACCGGCCACCTGGTGTTCTCCACGCTCCACACAAACGACGCCGCCGGCGCGGTGATGCGTTTCGTGGATATGAACGTGCCGCCGTACATGGTCGCCTCGACGCTCGAGGCCGTGCTCGGCCAGCGTCTTCTCCGCACGTGCTGCAAGGAGTGCAGGCAGCCGTACGAGCCGGACGACGAGACGCTCGACCGCATATCGCTCACGCGAGACCAGATCGGTGGCCGTCCGTTCTACTTCGGCAAGGGTTGCAAGACGTGCAACGGCACCGGCTACAAGGGGCGCAAGGCGATCTTCGAGTATCTGCGGATATCGAACCCGATACGCGAATTGATAAACAAGCGTTCCCCTACGCTCATCATCCGGGAGAAGGCCCGGGAGCTCGGCATGCGCACCATGCGCGAGGATGGCGTCCGCGCAATCCTCGATGGCTATACGACGGTTGACGAGGTGCTGCGCTACACGTGATGGGAATCTCCCAGTTATGTGAGTTCTTCATGCTTTTCGCGTTCGGCTTCTCGTGGCCGTTCGCGATTGCGCGTACGTATCGCGCAAAGCGTGTGGACGGCAAAAGCCCCATGTTCATGGCGATTGTTCTTGTCGGCTACGTTTTCGGCATAATGGCCCGCATACTTGATTCGGATCCGTCGAACGATTGGCTGATCGCCGTGTATCTTATCGACATGACGCTCGTATCCACCGACCTTACACTATATTTCCACTATTCGAGAAAGAACCGCATGAAGGAGCTTGCGTAGTTGGTAGTTGGTAGATGGTAGTTGGTAGTGGGATTTACGATTTGCGATTGCATTTGGGAATTTGGGCATTTGGCCGTTTGCCGTGGCGACGGCGCCTCGCCGTCGTAAGGAATGGCCATGTAGGATTTACGATTTATGATTTGCGATTTGCGATTGCATTTGGACATTGGGCCGTTTGATAATTTATCGTAGCGATATATCCCCCGAACGAAGTGAGCCGCGCAAGCGGTCGCTAGAGGGGTGCGCCCTCGCCATCGTGAAAATAGCCGTATAGGGTCGAGCTCCCGCTCGACCGAGAACACGGACGCAATGAATTGCGTCCCTCCCGCTATGCGGACAGTTCCGAGAGGTCGGAGACCGTCAAGACGCATCCGGAAAAGTCCTGTCTGACAATCCTGTTGCGGTCTACGCCTATTACCTTCATGCCCGCAGCGATGCCAGACCTGACCCCGGCGGTGGAGTCCTCCACCACGATGCAGTCGGACGGGGCGACGTCGAGCCTTTTCGCGGCGAGCAGATAGCCGTCCGGCGCGGGCTTGCCGTGTGCGTAGTCCTCGGCTCCGAGGACGAATGCGGTATCGTCCGCTATGCCGCAAAGCCTCGCGGCTTCGGCCACGTCGTTGCGGGGCGAGCCGGAGACGATCGCGCAGGGCGCGACCTTTGCGGCTTCCCTGTAGAACGCGACTGCGGAGCGAATGATCATGTCCGCCGGAGCTGTCGCGATCTTCGCGTAGTGGGAGCGGAGTTCGGACGCATCCTGCTCCATGTCGCGCCTTGGCATTGCCGGAAATCGCGCAAGGAGGGATGAGCGTATGTCGATCCAGCTGTGTCCGAACACGAGTGCGCATATCTCGTGCAGATCGGCGTGTATGCCATGGGAGCCTAACCACCCCGCGATGGCTTTTGCCCACAGCGTCTCGCTGTCGATGAGCGTCCCGTCGAGGTCGAACAGGAACGCGGCAGGGTTCAATTTAAGTATCTTGTCGGTCATATCGGTTGTGTGTAAATGTTTGCGCCGATTATAGCATAGTGGCAGGATTTGCGATTTACGATTTATGATTTACGATTTGCGATTGCATTTGGACATTGGGTCATTTGATAATTTATCGTAGCGACGGCGCCCTCGCCGTCGTGCATGGCATGGGATGGTCGCAACTTGTTGCAACCGAAGGCTAACGCGGACGCAATGAATTGCGTCCCTCCCGCAACTACCACCTACCCAACTACCAACTATCAACTACCAACTATCAAAAAAAAAACTCTTGCATCGACTGCCGCCTTTTGGTATGTTTCCCCATGTCAACAGAAGAGTCGGCCCTCGTGAGGGGCGGACTTGCTCGTCGTTCACGGGAAAACAAAGGAAAAACACAATGAAGACACTGAAGTTTATGCTTGCGGCGGCGACTGCCATCGGCATCGCCTCCGTTGCATCGGCAGCGCAGAAGACTGGGGCGTCCACGGGCTTCGAGAAGCTAAAACAAGGCGACAAAGTATTCACTGGCGTCCGCGACAACGTGGTTAACGATACGGATTTGGATTCCTACTTCTGCTATGTCGGCGCGAACGCCGACGACAACGAGTCGGAGATTGTCGCGTTTACGGACAATGCCACTCCCGTGACCCGTCCGACTGGCTTTACCAAGTTTTACGGTGCGGATGCGACCTCGCGTGCGAATGCCCTGCAGGTCAGCACAGGCACAGATCCTCTGCTCCGCACCTTTAAGCCTGTCAAAGATGTCGCCAATTCCGTTCCTCAGGATGGGGAAGAGTTTACTACCTCAACCTACATAGATACGCTCGTGCAGTTCACGGTCACGCCTTCCTCTGACACGGTGAAACCCGGTAATAACGACAAGCTCATGATCTATCTCAAGGAAACCGCCGAGACAGATTCGGAAGGTATTCCAACCGGCATAATTGAGACGAACCTCGTGGTGAAGGCAGGTTACTTGAAGGACGACCACACGGTAACGCCTACGGAATTTATCTTATATAATACCGAGGGTAATACCGAGGGGTCGAATACAAAAGTTAAGCCAGGTGTATGGTATCGTTTGACCGTTGAGGCGATACCTGCTGTTCTTGAAGCCGATATTGCTAGTGGTGCCATTGGGTTTAGGATTAAACTTGATAACAAGTTGCTCCAGACCGAATCTGGCTCAACTTATGATGAGACCATCGTTGATGAACTTGCAGGAAACGATAAAGTTGGAGATGGTATTGTGGAGGGTCAGGTTTTCTTCTCTCTACTTACCGGCGTGGCGGATACGTGTACCCTTCAGGCTGTCGGTTTTGCGGGTGAGGGCCTTGTCGATGACCTTGTCGTTACGGACGTAAATCCTGAAGTCCGTACGGTGAATTTCACGTTGGCCTATGACGCGGACAAGGTGACCGCAATTGAATACACGATAGGTGACACGCTTTACTGGCAGACGGATAAGCTGGTTGAGGAAGTCGCGGAGAATTCCGTTATAACGATCAATTCGATCACATATGTTGATGGCTATGAATTCGATTCGTTCACGACGACTGGACTGACGGCTGCTGGCGATAACAAATTTACGGTCAATGGCGATGCCGCCGCCTCCCTTACGATCAACGCGAAGTCCTCCGCCTCCGCTGGATATCCTGAATATATCCCGGTGGAAGATGCGACCGTCAAGGGCCTTTACGATGCCTGGAAGGCAAATGTCGCCGGCGAAGGCGACGTGAGTGCCGCGCAGAACCAGTTCCTCCTCAACACGACGGCATCCAACGAGGCTGCGGCCGGTGATGCGACGCTGAAGATCACGTCCATCGCGCAGAACGCCAACGGCGGCTGGGATATCGTGGTCGGCTGCACGGTGGAAGGCGTGAAGCTCACGGGGTCGGTTGACAGCTACCAGGTCTGCAACGGCTACCTCGCGATCGAGTACGCATCCGAGCTCGGCGCTGCGGCCTGGAAGAAGGAGAACATCGCGGTCTCTGCCGTCGATACCGAAGCCGGCACGGTCACGGTTAACGTGAAAAAGCCGGAGGCGAAGTTCCTCAAGGCAGAGCTTTCGCTCACGAAGGCTTCTCCCGTCGAGTAAGGCTGTCCGTCGATAGCCAAACCGAGGGCGCCGCGTTTGCGGCGCCCTTTGTGCATTTGTTGTGGCTCCATTCACAGCCATCGGTCGCGACAAGCGCGACCCTCCCGCGTACCATGCACGATGGCGAGGGCGCACCCCTCTTGCGACCGCTTGCGCGGCTCACTTCGTTCGGGGGATATGTCGCCACTACCAACTACCATCTACCAACTATCAACTAAATTCAATCGTAAATGACCTACCAACTACCAACTAAAAACTTTCATACAAATCCACAGTTGCACTTTGGAATTGCATATGATACAATTCGGCTCATGATTTCACGTGATATCTTGCGTTATATTGACAGGGTTCGCAATGAATTCCCCGTCTTGGCGATTCTTGGCCCTCGGCAATCTGGAAAGACGACGTTGGTGCGGTCGCATTTTCAGGGGTATTCGTACGTCAATTTCGAGCATGAATCGACCTTGGCAGCGGCCAAAAGCGATCTTGATGGCTTTGTGCGCCTGAATCCTCCCCCCTTGATTCTGGACGAGGTACAGCGATTCCCTGCGATTCTCAATGAGATTCAGGTGTGGGTCGATGCACATCCCGGCCAGAAAGCATCCTATGTCCTGACGGGATCGAATCAGCCAGAATTGAGAGGCGCCGTCACAGAGTCGCTGGCAGGACGTGTGGCCTTGGCATATCTGTTGCCGTTGTCGTTTTCCGAGTTGCGTCCGGATTTTGGCATTGATCGGGCGGAATCGGTTCTCAAAGGCTTCATGCCGCGAATCTATGCCGACGGGGCCTCGCCAGATCTTCTCTATGAGAATTACCTCTCGACATATGTTCAGCGTGACGTAAGCCAGTTGGTGAACCTGAAGGATTCGTCTCGCTTCATGACTTTCCTGCGTCTTTTGGCCGCACGTGTCGGGCAGATGCTCAACTATGAATCGCTGGCCAATGAGATCGGCGTGTCAGCCACGACCGTGAAAGACTGGCTCAGCGTTCTTGAAGCCAGTTTTGTCATCTTTCGCCTGCATCCGTACTACCGGAATTTCGGCAAGCGCTTTGTCAAGACCCCGAAGGTCTATTTCACGGAAGTTGGCTTGGCGGCGCATCTGCTGAACTTCAGCACAGCCGGACAGCTGGAGCGAGATCCACTGTTTGGCGGACTCTTTGAGAATATGGTTGTGGCAAACATACGCAAGAACCGATTCAACCAAGGCATTGTGCAGGGCGGAACGGCAGGCATGTTCTTTGCGAGGGACAATAATGGGAATGAAGTGGATGTAGTGGTTGAAGACGGCCGCGATATCGATCTCGTGGAGATCAAGTCGGCCATGTCGTTCAATGAAGGCTATGCGAAGGGGCTGCTGCGATATGGAAAGATCATCCCTGAGTTCCGCAGGGGGACCGTTATATATGCGGGTATGCCCGCATCTGTTTCGGGGATTGATTTCGTCAATTTTGCCGCAACATGATGGAGGGATGAGAAAGGATTTACGATTTGCGATTTACGATTGCATTTGGTTGGTAGTTGGTAGTGGCGACATATCCCCCGAACGAAGTGAGCCGCGCAAGCGGTC
>SAMEA104315424__coassemble_1648_pt1 | contig 9597 bp, 6 predicted proteins | sample SAMEA104315424__metabat2_low_PE_034 | metagenome-assembled genome bin SAMEA104315424 (sample SAMEA104315424) | gut metagenome | biome: Monkey gut; feature: monkey-associated habitat; material: faeces | place: China | collected 2013 | reverse complement strand
CGCTCTGGATCTCCGTCATGCGGAAGTTGTAGCCGACGCGACGGTGGATGTAGAGCTGCTTGCCTTCCATCTTGAGGAGGTTGAGCTTTGCGCGGACGTCATACCCGTGGTCGCGCACCGAACGGCATTCCCAGGCGAGATTGTCGTCGTTGCAGCACACCATGCCGCCTTCGCCGCCGGTCGTGAAGTGCTTGCTCTGGCAGAACGAGAAGCAGCCGACGGTGCCGATCGTGCCCGCCTTCTTGCCCTTGTACCTGCCGCCGAAGCACTGTGCGCAGTCCTCGACCACGTAGAGGTTGTGCTTCTTCGCTATCTTCATGATCGGATCCATGTCGGCGACCATGCCGTAGAGGTGCACGACTACGATCGCCTTGGTGCGCTTCGTGATCGCGGCCTCGATCTTTGCGGGATCGATCAGGTGATCCGTGCCGGTATCGACGAACACCGGGAGCGCCCCTGCCTGCAGCGCGCAGAACGAAGAGGCGATGAACGAATAGGACGTGCAGATCACCTCGTCGCCGGAGCCGATGCCAAGGGCCGTGAGCGCCACGTGAAGCGCCGCCGTGCCGTTGGAGACCGAGATCGCGTTCTTCACGCCGAGCCACTTGGCCCACGCGGCCTCGAACTGCATTCCAACGGGACCGGTCCAGTAGTTGACCTTGCCGGAATGAAGGATGTCAAGCACCTTCTTGTCGGTTTTCGGGTTGAACTGGGGCCACGCAGGGAATCCCTTGCTCCACACCTTCTTGCCGCCATCTATGGCCAGCTTCTCTACCTTCGGGGCCGCCTTGGCGCACTTCGCCTTGGCGCACTTCTTCTCTGCCATTTCTATTTCCTTTCCTTTTGTGTCTTTAGTTTGCTTCCGCAACCAACGGACCGGCCAGCTCCTTGAGGAAGAAGAGGCGCCCCGGAAGGGTCGGAATCCACGAAGATGTAACGTTGCGGTCTGGCCCATAGCGAAGGGTCATCCAGAAGCTCATTCCCTGCCACTGCATTCCGCGGCCAAGCGTCCCGTCTGCGCCGCCGATCGCGTAGTCGGCCTTGAACATGATTCCGGGCCCCATCGTGTTGGCCCTGCATGGCACGAGCGTCGTGCGGCTCTTGAACGATGTTATGGCGTTCTGCTCGACCGTGAGCGGATGCAGCTTCACCGCGATGCGGTACGGCTGCTCGAGCCACTCGGCGTCGGTCTTGAACTCCTCGCCGATCATCGGCTCCCAGAAGGCTATGTGGCACATGCGGCCGATGCCGTAGACGAGCACGAGCTTCGCGCCCTCCTTCTTCAGCGCGGCGATCTTCTTCGGGTAGGTCGGCAGGTTCTTCTTCGTCGCGAAGTTGCGGTGGTCTTCCGGGATCGTAAGCTTGCCGAGCGGGTTGTAGAACGCCTGCTCCATCGCATACTGGAACGATGCGTCTCCGACAAGCGTATTGCCCTTCGCGTCCGCCCACTCGTCCATGTTGAAGCACCACACGTGCTTGCAGTCCTGATTCCATTCCTTTAGGAAGTACACCGCCCACTTGTACATGCCCATTGGCCCAACTGGAAGGATGAACGCGATCTTCTCCTTGCGCTCTGCGGCCTTCTTGATCTCGTTCGCGATCTCATGGCCCATCTTCACGTCGAACTCCTTGACGTCCGCGCACTCCACCGGCTCGAAGTCCTTGTTCCAGAACTTCTGGCGCTTCGCCACCTCCGACGGCTTGTTCGCGCAGCACTTGTCGATCTTCTTCATGTCCCAGCCTTTCGGATAGAATCCTTCAAGCAAAGACCCTTTCACCGTTGACACAAAGTCCATTCAACTATCCCTTTCTTTTTAGTGGAAGAGGAACCTTCCGTGTTTGTATGCGCAATTGTACCACAACGGCAATTGAGTTTCAACATTCCCGCGCAGGGGATTCGCTACATCACGTCAAGGGCGTCGATGTCGATGGCGACGCGCATGTCCTTCGGCGCCGGACGCGCCTTCGATATCCAGCGCCAGGCCGAGGATATGGCGTTCGAGGTGGCAGACCGTATCTGCACCATGAACCTGTACCAGCCGTCCGCCCGCTCGATGGCGGGCGGAACGGCCTCGGTCACGATCATCCCGGGGCATTTCGCGAGTGACTTCGAGTACAGCTCCGCCCAGCGCTGCGCCGATGCGCAGTCCCTGGCGCGGAACATTGCCGTTGCGAACTTCATGTACGGGGGAAATCCCGCCGCCTCGCGATCCCTGAGCTCGGCGTCGGCGAACCTGATGAAGTCCGCGTCTGCGGCGGCACGGATCACGAACTCGTCCGGATGGAACGTCTGGATGAACACCTCGCCCGGCTTCTCGGCCCGCCCCGCCCTTCCCGAGACCTGCGCAATGAGCTGGAAAGTCCGCTCCGCCGCCCGGAAGTCCGGCATGTTGAGCGACGCATCGGCGTTCAGCACGCCTACCAGCGTTACGTTCGGGAAATCCAACCCCTTCGCGATCATCTGGGTTCCGATGAGCACATCGGCCTCACGCGCCCGGAACTTAGAGAGGATGTCGTCGTGCGAATTCTTCCTGGACGTAGAATCGGCGTCCATGCGGAGTAAGCGGGCATGGGGGAAGCACTTGCGCAAGGCCTGCTCGGCCCGCTGCGTGCCTACGCCAGCGTAGGAGAAATCGTGTCCGCCGCAGTCCGGGCACGTAATCGGCGGAGGCGTCCACGCCCCGCATATGTGGCAGCGCAGGCAGCTGTCCACGGAATGGTACGTGTATGCCACGCTGCAGTTCGGACAGGTGGCCACGTATCCGCATCCCCTGCATTCGCACACGCGGGAATATCCGCGCCTGTTCAGGAAGAGGATCGTCTGCTCGCCGCGGCGGACGCGCTCGGCAATCGCGTCCAGCAGGAACTTCGAGAAGATCGGCGCGGATGCGTACGCCTCGCACTCCTCCGCAAGATTGAGGAGATGCACCGTCGGCATGGGATGCCCGGCGACGCGGGAGGCCATCGACGCCAGAGCGTACTTTCCCCTCTTTGCGTTCAGCCACGTCTCGAGCGACGGGGTTGCGGACCCGAGCACGACCCGGCAGCCTTCGAGCGAACCCCTCATCACGGCGACATCCCGCGCATTGTACCGGGGCGTCTCGTCCTGCTTGTAGCTCATGTCGTGTTCCTCGTCCACGACTATCAGCCCCAGGTTGCATACTGGCGCGAACACCGCGCTGCGCGGCCCGACTACGACGCGGGCCTCGCCCGTGCGGATGCGATGCCACTCGTCATACCGCTCGCCGTCCGAAAGCGCCGAATGCAGAACCGCCACTTTGCCGCCGAAGCGTCCGGCGAACCGCCGCACAGTCTGCGGCGTGAGCGATATCTCCGGCACAAGCACAATCGCGCCTCGCCCCGCCGCCAGCTCGTGCGCGATGGCCTGGAGGTAGACCTCCGTCTTGCCGGACCCCGTAACGCCATGGAGCAGCACCGGACGCGGCGGCTTTCCATCCACGCCCTCCGACTGCGCACCGTCGCCGATTATCGCCTCCAGCGCCTTGCGCTGCATGTCGTTCAGCGCAAGCGGCCTGGACGCAAGGACTGTGCGGCCCGCAAGAGGGTCTCGCCGCTGCGCATGCGGCGCGATGCACACCACGCCCTTCGAGGCAAGCGTGCGCAGGGTCGCGGGCGTCGTCGTGAACTCGCGGCAGAGCTGCTGCATCCATCCGCCGCCCACCCGCGCGATGTTGCCCAAAAGTTCGCGCTGATAGGCCGTAAGCCCGGCATCAGGCGCACCGGCTACCGGCTCGACGAACAGGCGCTCCTTCGGCTTCGCGTTCGGCTTCAGCACTGCGGCAGGCACGGCGGCCCTGAGGCACATCTCGATTGGCGAGCAGGTGTACGAGGATATCCACCTTACGAGCCGCAGCATCTGTGGCGAGAAGAACGGTGCCTCGTCCGCAATGCCAAGGATCGGCTTGATCCTGTACGATGGCGTTGCGCCGTCGCCACTCTCGACGGAAAGGGCGAAGCCCCTCGCCTCGCGATGCCCGAACGGCACGCGCAGCATCTGCCCGACCCGCATCCTACCAGACAATTCGACCGGCACTTCATAGGTGAAGAGCCGGTCGAGGGCAAGGTCTATGGCGACCTTTACGTACACACCATCATTCGACGTCGAGGAACTGCGGGGCAGGGTCGGCATCGATCGTGTACGGCTGCTTGTTGAACATCACGGACGAGAGAGCGTACTTGGCCGTCTGCGTGATGACAGCTCCACCCTTGCGGATCAGCACGAAAGCCTTGTTGGAGAACGGCGTATCGTACTTGGCTCCGTTGCTCTTTCCGATCGGGACTTCGTCGGAGCCGCCGTCGTAGGTCTTCTCGTAGCTCTTCATCGCGGTGACGGGGATGTTGCGGGAGAAGAGTACGGGATACACGTCGGAGATCTCATCGGTCACGTTTGCCGTGACGCACCAGAGCAGGTTCTTGCCGTCGATCTTCGTAGCTCCGTTCGGTATGGCGGGCACGCCGGCGCCGTTCAGCACCGAGAGATCGACGCCGCTGACGTACGGCTTCCACCGCGTGGAATCCGTGATCTTCGCCATGTCAAACAGATAGGTGAAGTAGGCCGCGCCGGAAGAGACTGCACCGGAAAGCGGATCGGTGGTCGTATCCGCGCCCTCCTCTGCCTGCGTCTTGGGCCACACGTTGCCGAGGCCAAGCGCCTCGCGCTCCGTGTTCGCCGCCGTGATGGCCACGAACAGGTTCCGGCCGCGCATGCCGCAGGCCGAAAGGTTGGCCTTGATCATCGCGGACGAGATCGCCGGGAACAGCGCACCCATGAGAATGCCGAGAATGCCGATTACGACGAGCAGCTCGACGAGCGTAAATCCTTCGTTTTTCTTTTTCATGTAAATATCTCCTGATTCTTTTTGTTCGAATGGTTTGGATTATCTCATTTTGCTTCTTAAAACGCAACTGGTTATTTTATTGCCTCCTACTGGCGCTTGGAAAGCACGTCGCGCTCGTACTTGAGCACTTCCGCCATCCAGCATTCGTCCGCCGGGAGCTTCGCCCTCGCGCAGAACTCCTTCCACACCTCCTGCCACGGGTAGCACTTGAGCTCTTCCTGGAGGACAAGCTGTTCGGTGTACTGGCGGGCGTCCTGGAGCGCCTTGAGGGTCTCCTGCGGCTCGAGCATCGCCTGGAGGAGAGCCTTCTGCATGTTGCGCATCCCGAGCACCCATGCCGCGATCCGGTTGATGGAGGCGTCGAAGTAGTCGAGCGCGATGATGAAGTTCTCCACGCCGTTGCGGACTATCTCGTGAGCGCAGGCGGTCACCGCATCGTCAAGGCGGATCACGTGGTCGGAATCCCAGCGGACCGGACGCGACACGTGGAACGCCACCTTGCCGGAGAAGAGCAGCAGCGTGCTGATCTTGTCCGCGACGTTTTCCGAGATGTGGAAGTGTCCGGTATCGAGAAGGCACAGGATGTTGTTCTTCATCGCGTAGCACATGTAGAACTCGTGCGAACCGGGAGTGCAGCTCTCAACGCCGATTCCAAATAGCTTGGACTCGATCGTCGGGATGCAGTACTTCCTGTTGTACTTGTACTTGAAGATCTTGTCGTACGACTCCTTGAGACGCTTGCGCGGCCCGAAGCGGTCCGAAGGCTCGTCCTTGAAGCCGTCAGGGACCCAGAAGTTCACGGCGCACGGGGTGCCGAGCTCCTTGCCGAAGTACTCCGCGATCTTGAGGCAGGCGATGCCGTGCTCGATCCAGAATTTGCGCACCCTCGGATCCTCGCTCGCGAGGGTAAGCCCGTCTGCGAGCGGGTGAGAGAAGAACGTGGGGTTGAAGTCGAGGCCGAGGCCGCGCTTCTTCGCGAACTCCACCCACTTCTTGAAATGCTTCGGTTCGAGCTTGTTGCGCTCCACCTTCTTGCCGTCCTCGAATATCGCGTAGCAGGCGTGCAGGTTTATGCGGTGCTTGCCGGGGATGAGCGAAAGGGCCTCGTCGATGTCGGCCATCAGCTCTTCCGGTGTGCGGGCCTTTCCCGGATAGTTGCCCGTGGTCTGGATGCCGCCCGTGAGCGAGCCGGCATTCTCGAACCCGCCCACATCGTCGCCCTGCCAGCAGTGCATGGATATCGAAACCTTCTGAAGTGCGCTTATCGCCTTTTCGGTATCGACACCGAGTACGGCGTATTTCTTTTTCGCTTCCTGGTAGCTCATTTCCGTGATTCTCCTGTTGTTTTGCCTAAAAGTCCAAAGCCCCTTGCGCCAGCGGGGCCGTTTTGATATAATTCGCGCCGTTTTTGACCAACCGTCGGGGCGTAGCGCAGTCTGGTAGCGCGTTTGCTTGGGGTGCAAAAGGTCACGAGTTCAAATCTCGTCGCTCCGACCATTTACCTCCCCTTTCCCATCTGCCTTGCAATAGGTTTCCTGTGCCGTAGCATCCCACGCCGCCGTCACTTGAGCGGCGTGAGTATCATGTTCCTGAAGTCGGCGTCGGAATGGTCGCCCTGGATGTAGAGCGGGCCGGACACGAACTCGTTCGCCGTCATGGCGCCGCCCGTGATCCCCACAACCGGAACGTTGTCGATGATTGTCACCCCGTTCAGCACAACCGTAAGGTGGCGCTTGTAGAGCGTGACGTCAACGGTCTGCCACTCCCCTGCCTTCTTCTCCGCCGCCACGCGAGGCGTGACACGCCCGTAGTACGCTGCCATGTTGTGGCAGTCCACAGGCTTGCCGTAGCTGTCGATCACCTGTATCTCGTAGATGCCGCGCAGGTACACGCCGGAGTTGCAGTTCGGCAGTACGCGCACATCGTACTTGAGGTTGAAGTCGTAGAAGTCGGCGCGCTTCGTCCGAAGGTTGCCGTTCTTGTGGAGCGACTTGCCGTTCGCGTCGCGCTGTATGCGGTTGGAGAGGACTCCGTCCTTAAGCGTCCAGCCGTTGACCTTTGTAGCCTCCATCAGCTCGAAGTCGGCGATGGTCCCGGCAAGGATGTTGATCGGCTTGCCGCGCACTGCGGACTTGAGGTCTGGAGCAGGCCCTACGATCGGGGGATTGCGCCTCGCCGAGAACGTCTCGGCGTCGCCCGCGGGCTTGCCGTTGCCGTCCACCTTCTGGAGCGTACACGCGGCCCAGTCGCCACGGATCTTCAGCACCACGCGGTCGCGCCTCCATGCGCTCTTGTCCTGCGGCAGATCCTTCGGCTTGTGGTTGCCGAACGTAAGCGTCACGCATCCCTTGCCGATCTTCAGGTCGTCCCCGGCGACCGTGAACGGGCTTCCCCAGCGCCACAGAAGCTTCGCCTGCGGCTTGCCGTCCTTGCCCTTCGACAGGATCAGGTGCCCGGCGTTCATCGTGTCGAACGGCAGCGTGAGCGCCCAGCTTCCGTACGGGCAGCAGCGTCCCTTGCCGCAAGGCTTGCAGGCCGATGCCGGACACAGTTCCGTCGCCACGATGCCGGACATCTGCCTTACGGCCTTGTCCTTCGAATCCTTCCCGATCTTGCGGACGGCGGCCGCCTGCTCGGAAAATCCGCACCAGCGCAGCTGGTCGAGGAAGAACATCGTGCGGTACTGGTCGCCGCCCTTAGCGGCGGCATCGAGCAGCGCGGCAGTCCAAACCTCGCGGGGCGTGTCGGAGAACCACGACCAGAACTGCCACCAAGACGGATCGGCCCGCATCACGTACTGGCTCACGGCGGCGACCTGCGCCGCCACCATCGGATCCGTCGCGTACGCGGGCTTCACCTTGGCGAGCAGGGCGGCGGCGCTCTCGGCGCTGTCCGCGAACGCGGCGAGCTTGTCGTCCGAGGTCTCCGCCTCGATCGCATCGCGGTTGGCGGCGTGCCACTCAACCGCCATCGGATAGTCCTCGTTCGGCTTCATCGCCGCGCCATAGTCCGCGAACGGATTCGGGTCGGCCGCGATTGCGCACATCCCTGCGGCCACAGCCGCCACGAAAAGAAGATTCTTCATTGTATTCATCGCTCCTTCTGTAGTTTCGCGAGACATTGGACTTCAGCCCCACATCTCCGTGCGCCACGGTTCGCGCATTGTCTGGTAGAGGAACCTCTCGGCGGCCGGATCGTCGACCGCATGCAGCGTCTCCGGGTCGAACCTGAACCCGCGTCCAAGACGTTCGGCCGCGATGCCGAGGTTGAACATGGTGCAGGAACGGAAGCCGTTCGATTCGTTGAGCGCGAACGTCTTGCGGTTCTTGCAGCTGTCGATGAAGTCCGTCTGCTGTGCGGCGGGCTTCGGAAGGTCCGCGAGTATCTTCTCCGCGTCCAGCTCCTTGCCGCCGGCGTCGACGAGGCGGAGCGTCTTGCCGCCCTTCGCCTTCGGATACACGCACAGGCCGTTGGAGCCGCGCAGGAGAGGCTCGCCCTTCAGCGTCTCGTCGCCGTCAAGCACGACCTCCGTGCCGTCCGCATACGTGAGCGTGATGCGGTCGAAGCGGCCCACCGCCTCGGGATGCTGCTTCGGCCCGACGTAATCCACCTTCACCGGGCTGGTATCATCCTTGCAGAGGAGGTACTGGAGAGGATCGAGGTAGTGCTGCGCCATGTCGCCGAGCCCGCCCGAATCGTAGTCCCAGTATCCGCGGAACGACGTGCCGGCGCGGTGTGCCGTGTACGGCTTCCACGGCGCGGGGCCGAGCCACATGTCCCAGTCGAAGCCCTGCGGGATCGGCTCCGGCGCGGCGTTCACGCGGCCGGACCAGAAGAACTTCCAGCTGAAGCCCTGCCCGGCGCCGAACGTGCACTTGATCGGGCCATTCCCGAGAAGTCCGTTCTCCACGACCTGCCTGATGGGCTCGACAGTCGTGCCGAATCCGTAGAACGTGCCCTGGAAGCGGAACCAGGTGTTGAGGCGGAACATGCGCTTCTTCGCCTTGACGACCTCCATCACGCGCTTGCCTTCGCCCACGGTGCGCGTCATGGGCTTCTCGCACCAGATGTCCTTGCCCGCGTTCGCGGCCATCACGCTCATGCACCCGTGCCAGTGCGGCGGCGTGCAGATGTGGACGATGTCGACATCCTTGTCGGCAAGCAGCTCAAGGAAGTTCCCGTATGCCTTGACCTTGCCGAAGCCCTTGTCCGCCGCAGCCTTGAGGCCGGCCTTCACGCGGGCCTCGTAAGGGTCGCACAGGCCGATGAGGCGCGAACCCTTGAAAGGCAGGTGGTTCGCGGAATGCGCGATCGAGCCGAAGCCGATAAGCGCACGGGTGAGCTGGTTGGATGGCGCGGTCTCGCCGCGCAACACGCTGGCCGGCACAATGGCGAATGCTCCGATCGCCGCCGCGCCCTTCAGGAAATCACGTCTGTTTTGCATTAGGCAACAATTCCTTTCTTTTCGATGTCCGTAAGTATACCACAAATCAGGCAAGTAGGGTTTAGGGGAATTTAGGAATTTAGGATTTGCGATTTACGATTTGCGATTGCATTTGGTCGTTTGAGTTGGTAGTTGGTAGATGGTAGTTGGTAGTAGCGACATATCCCCCGAACGAAGTGAGCCGCGCAAGCGGTCGCAAGAGGGGTGCGCCCTCGCCGTCGTGCGTTGCACGGGAGGGTCGCGCTTGTCGCGACCGTTGCCATTTACACTCCCACACGGCCATTCTCTCTATAC
>SAMEA104315424__coassemble_1639_pt1 | contig 9631 bp, 4 predicted proteins | sample SAMEA104315424__metabat2_low_PE_034 | metagenome-assembled genome bin SAMEA104315424 (sample SAMEA104315424) | gut metagenome | biome: Monkey gut; feature: monkey-associated habitat; material: faeces | place: China | collected 2013 | reverse complement strand
CCCTGACGGACATCCTCAAACGAATATGTATCTGTCGCGATCTTTTCCATGCCGCAGATTATACCAAATCCAGACGACCGAATCACCACTCCCCGGAATGGCTGACAAGATAACCGTACTTCTCAAAGGTATGTTCGACTGCCGCACCGTCAGGCATTTCGATGACTGCCGTCACCGTCTCGTCGGATGCGTTGGCGGCGACCAGCAATCCATCTTCCTTCAGCAGGACGCGGATCGAATCGTCGCCGAGGACATTCTTCGCCGGACCCTTCAGTACCAGAACCGTCGGCTGACGGGCGGCATCGCGCTTCACGAGGCTCGGCGCCAACGCCGAAATCTGCCGCGTCACCTCGAAGAACTCGCGCTTGTGGACAGGATCGTTGAGCGGCCCTTCGTTTCCATTCACCGCGAACGACGTGTAGTAGCAGAATCCACGCGCACGGCACGCGATTGAAATGAACGTCTCGGCAAGCAGTTCCTCCTTTGTCGGGTACCGTTTCCATGTCTTCCATCCCTTGAACGCCTGCGGTCCCGCCATGACAGACCTGTTCGGGATGCCCGCCGCCCGCGTCGCCGCCCAGCCGTTATCCATGACGAATGCGACGTGCGCCATCTCGCCTGCCTCCGGCTCGATGGCCTTGAACGGATATATCTCCAGCATGAGGATGTCCGCATGCGGCACGTATTCAAGCTGCTGGTAGCGCGTGTGGGCGACATCGAACGAGATTGTCAGGGCATTCGGATCGACCGACTTCACCATCCGATGCGTTCGCGCCACCGAACCGGGCGGCTGAAGGTGTGTCGTGTCGTCGCCGACACCCCAGGCCGCTACGCCATGCGCCGTGCACCCGAACCTAAGCGCCGCAAGAATCTTTGTGTCGCGCATTGCGTCGTTCTCGTTCGGACGCGGCCCCGGCTCGGAATAGAGCATTACGCCCTCCCTCGCACAGGCCGCCGCAAGCGTTTCGTAGTCGGACTGTCGCCGATCATGCAGCATATACGTGTGCGCGAGATTGACGCCATTTTCGGCCAGTTCGCGCACGCCGCGCATTACATCCATCCCATTCGCGTCACAGGGGCGGACGCTACAGACGCCAATCGGGAAGATAGGTTCGCCGTCACGCAGCATCATGCCGTCGTCCCGAATCGCATACATCGGATGTGCCGATGTGCCCGCATCGAAGGAAACGAAGCCGTACTCATGTGAACGAAACCCTTTTCGGTTCGCAGCATCGACCTCAATCTCAACGAGCGCATTGGCTGGCCACATTCCTCCCTGCGGCGGAACCGAGTACGTTCCATCGGCGGCAATCGCCATTTCGCCGTGCACAAGTTCACGTCCGTTCAGGCTGCAGACGACGGAATCCGCATCGATGCCGGATGGCGCGTCCAGCCTGAATCGGATCGGTGCGCAAGGATCGGCGCCTGGACTTTTCGTCAGCATCGTCAAACGCGGCGACGAAATTTCGTCAAACGCCCACGCCTTGCCGCGCGGATGCTCAAAATACGCGAGTTCCGTCAGGTAGACTTCTTCGCCAGACAGCAGATTCGGAAAGTCAACGGCGAATGTCAATTCGGCTGCAACCGCCTCGTCCGGCACAATTCCCTTTCCGCAAACGCGTGCGAGGCCACTGTCCGCCGTGCGGGTCGGGAACGGCAATCCATCCGTACGAGGCACCTTGCGACCAAGCTGATCGACAATCTCCAGCGGGGTGCCGCCCGGTCCATACCAGCGCACCTTCGCGCCTGGCAGGATGTATCCACCCTTCGGCAATGCGCCGCCCGCCTCCAAAACTACCGCAAACTCGTTCGATGGCGTGACTGCGAACTGCGGCGTCGTCAGCCCCCAAGCCGTGTCCTTTCCTGGCTTGTCGGTACGGAAGAAGCGTAGTGCAGGCTTCCCCCGGAATACGCCGCTTGTCGTCGCCGTCAAATCCGCGTGGTTATTGAATGCGACACCATCCCTCGCACCGAAGTCCAATGCGTAGCGCGGCATTTCGGGATCTTTCTCGACCAGTTTCCAGCTGCGCGGCGGCAAGATGCCGGAAGCCGACAAGTCTGGAGTGACGAGCCGATACGGCTGAGCCTTGCGCGACCAGTTCACGATGATAGCCGCAAGCCGCCCGTCCTTCGTGCGCCAGACCGAATGGAACATGGTCGGCAGGGCCGGCTCCTCGACAGTCGAGACATCCTTCGGTTTCGTGTAGCAGCTGCGCCGGAGGAACACGACCGGCTGCGTCGCGCAGACCATGCGCCCCGGCGCACACATTTCGCCGTCAAAAAGGAAGTCTCGATGGTCATAATAGAACCGGGCAGTGTCCTTAACGAATGCATACGCGGCGGCAAACCGAGATGAAGTCGCATGTTCAAGCAGGAACTTGTGGACGGTCGGCTGGAGTCCCCAGACGACGCCACGCGAAAATTCCACGGCGAACTGGTCAGGGAAGCGTTCGTCAAGCCTCTCATCCGACGAATCCGTCCACGGAGATGGCCCCCATTTCTCGTCCCACGGCGGCAGGTTGTCAATCGTCGCGAACGATCCAAATCCGACGACAGCGCCGTGCAGGATCGCCGATGCGACAGGCACCATCTCGACTTCCGGCGCCACGCCCATCCCGAACCGCTCGTAGCTCGGATAGACGTAGATGAGGCCATCGAAGAGATCCAGATAGGCTTCGCTCGGCTCTTCGCTCATCAGCTTCAGCCCAGGACTGTCGGCCCGGACGGCCTCAACATACGCACGGTAGCCGTCGACCATGTGCCGGCCGCCGCCACGCGGATGCCCGTGCCGGGGATTGAAACAGCTGCCATACGCGGCGTTCGCGATCATATCCATATATACGCCGTCCATGCCCGTCTCGCGTATCGTCCGCACCAGTTCTCGCATCTTCGACTGAAACGGCGTGGCCTCGCCGCACATCCAGGCCTGACGCTGCTTCGTATATGGGTTGAACGCCGTGGCCTTTACCTCACCCGAACGGTTCACAATCGCGCTCTCCTCGCCGCCCTCGCGCCAGCGTGCGTCGTCGCAGTCCCAGAGCATGCCATTCGTGTACGGCTGCACGTAGCCGCCTGCGGACTGTACGGAAAGGATACCGTTCTTGAACGCCTCCAGCGGTTCGCGCGGCGGCCAGAAGAACGGATAACACGTGTCATATGGGATCTCATGCCACCAATACCAGTCGAGCGCTGCCTTGAGGCCGGTGTCCTTCATGAACTGGAGAACGGGCGGCACAACGACTTCGCTCTTGCCGCGATTCCACGCCCACAGCGCGATGTCGCGCAACTTGCCGGAGTCTCGCGTCGCCGCCCGCCTGAACCACGGTTGCTCGCGTACCCAGTCTCGGTAGATCGCCGTCGCAGCGAACCAATCGCCGCGAAATGTCGTCGTCATGCAGGGGAATGGCAGACGAAAGGCCCGCCGCGTCTCATCCGTCTGCGGCATCTCATAGATGCTTTCAAGAACGCACGTTCCCGGCGTCGATCCCTGCCGAACGGCAAAGCGCGTCGCATGAAACCTCGCCTCGCCACGCTGGTCGATGTAGCGAGAGTCGCCCTCCTGCTCCAAGACAGCGGCAAAATGGAATCCCATGAAGCGTGGTCCAGCCCATCCAGCCACATCGCCAGACGAGAGTTTCGCCCAATCCGGGCGGCGGACGAGTCCGCTCTGTATCGGCAGGAGCGTACGCGCACGTTCGCTGCGACGCACCGTCCACTGTGGGAATGCGATTTCCTCGACGAAGCGGTCAGATGTGTTGCCTGTGTACGAAAATGTCCAAGATGTCCCAACCGCGTTTGTCTCGGCCTCGGCCACGACCGTGAAGCCTTCGCCAAGGACAGGATGCCCAGTCCATACGAGACGGTTCGAGATGGATTCGAAGCGCACCATATCGTCCGCCGAGACTACCAAGGCATCCTTACCTCCCTCGCGGCAGGTCTTCAGCGAAAAGACGACATCCGGCATGGCCACCACAGACCGCACCATCACGGCGGATAGCGCAACCAGCGCCGCCCTCATCAAGACAGGAGACTTTCGTACATTCTTCATCTGGCAACAAATTCCTTTAATTCTTAGACGGCTCTATCGTTATCGAATGACAACGCAGCTGCCGCGCCGCTCCTCTTGATTCTCTAAGCATCCCATATCTGGCATAGCCTCCGCGTCAACGGACATCGGACGGCCAGCACGAACAATACGAGACATCCCCGCAAGATCAAGGCTACCCGCCGTCATCCAGTCGAGCCGCTTCCCCTTATCGACACACGGCGAATTCCGCCTCGGCATCCAGTTCCCCTTCGCGGCATCGGCAAAGCGCGGATCGACATTCAGGAGACAGTTGCCGTCCATCGTCATGTTCACCCGCTCAGTAGGCTCCTTCGAGAAACAGCAACTTGAAAACGAGAGAGAAAAGCCTTTGCAACCGGTCGCAAGCGGCGCCAGGCCGCCCGGACGGTAGAAGATGCAGTTGCGGAACGTCAGAAGGTTCGGCTTGTTCGCCGGAAAATACATCAGCTCCGACGCCTCTGCCGCCACGAATGTACAGTTGTCGAACGTTGAGTCGCACGCCACGGCATAAACGGCATTGCCCTTCTCGGCGGCGAAGAGGCAGTTGCGGAATGTTCCGCCTGCACGGACGGGGCACTTCGTGTCCTCGAACCGACAGCGCTCGAACACAGGCGTCACCGATGCACCGAAGATCGTGCCGTAGACGGATTCGTTTCCGATGAACGTACAGTCCGTCATCAGTCCTACGCCATCCACCATCACCACACCGTAGCCAATCGTCGCCGTGCCGTTAGCCCGGAAAAAGCAGTTCGTCAGATGTCCGTTGAAATTCATGCTCACGCAGACGCCTTCGGAATAGTCGCGCTTGCTGCCCGGCCATGTCAGCGCATTCTCCTCGAAACGGCAATCGGCCACGTAGGCTGACCCAAGGTAGAAGCCGTCCACCCGCTTCTGGTAGGTGGCGATGGCCGCCCCCGACGCCTCCGCCGTGTTGTTCGTGAACGTGCAGCCAATGATGCCGGGCGCAATCCATGTCGCATCGCGTGTGTAGCTCTTTTCACGCAGGCTCGTCAGCTTGCGCATCACGATGCCTACGGCACCGCCCTGCCCGCCGATTGCGGTCGTTGCCGACTCGTCCTCCTCGATGTCCGCGCGGTTGTTATCGAATACGCAATCGACGAGTTCGCCGCCCTCCATCGCCACGCCGCCACCGAAGTCCGCCTCGCAGTCGGTGAAGCGGCAGTTGACAACCTGCGACGGCTGCTTGCCCTTCGCCGAGGCGCGGCCGCTGAAGTAAAGTCCGCCGCCGATGCCCGCTTCATCTTGTCCGTCATTCGCATGCGTCTTTCCGCCACGGAACGTGAAACCTTCGAAAACGACACGGTCGTCCGTCGTCGGCAGGAACGTCGTCGGGTTGAGCGGACTCGGCACGATGCGCAGAATGCGCCGCACGCCTTGACCATCCAGAACCGTCCCGTCGCGGTCGGGCTGTCCGTCCGCACCGAAGCTGACGACTGTGAGAGACTTGTTCGTGATCTGGAGCGTCTCATCAATCAGATAGGTTCCGCTCTTGACGAGCAGACGTGTCGCGCCGTCGTCGGCGGCGTCAATCGCCGTCTGAAGGCCCAGCAACGCCTCAGCCCAGTCGCCAGTCCGATCAGCCTCCGTAGCGACAACGCGGATATCCCGATAGTCCGTATCTGAAGTCTGGCGCTCGTAGCAGCCCAAGTCAACCTTCTCGCCGACGACGCGCGGACGACCGCCTAGATCGACGCTCCCCTCTGTCTGCCAGTCAAGAGCCTCCCCTTTGTCAAGCAGCGGCGAATCGCTCCGTGGAATATAGTTGCCCGCCGCACGATCAACAAACTTCAGCGCATCTATTGAAACCGTTAGTTCCGTGCAAGCATGAACCTCCTTCGTCACGCTCCCCGAATCGGTTGGCCACTTTCCAACGAGGGCGCAGTTGTTGAAGGAATAGTGCGGTGTCTGTGTCGTAGAAGCGGTAAAGAGCAAACCGTTCGGTGTGAGAATCGTGCAGTTGTCAAAGACCGCCCCCTTGCCGTTATAGGCACCGACGAGCGTAAAGGCCGAGTGGAACGTGTTGTCGTCCGTCAACAGTAGGTTGCGTACGTTCACCGTAGTCGTACCGCCCTGAACCATGAGGAAGCGTGTGTACAGGTAGCTGCCGTCAACCCGACAGTTCGTCAGTTCGCCGCCACCGAAGCACACGAGGCCATAGTCTGCGTTCTTTTCGCACGTCACCGCCGTGAAGTGGCAATTAGAGACGATGCCGCTCGTCGCGTAGAGGCACTTGCCGTAACCGGCATTCGCGCGACCGGTAAAAGTGCAGCCGCTGACACGCAGAATGGATTCACAGGAAACGGCACCGCCGAACGTGCTGGGCAGCACGGCCGTCGCGTTGTCTTTGAAACGGCAGTTCTCTATCACAATCTCGCGATTGGCGTACACGGCTCCGCCCTTCGTCGGCATATCACATCCGTTGCCGATGAACGTGCAGTCACGGATCGTACCGAGGAGTTCCGCTCGCGTTGAACGGAGGCAGATGGCTCCGCCCGCGCGCGTCGACGCGTTGCCCGTGAACGACGAACGCTCGATGACAGCCGCCGAACACCGGACGAACGAGAGTGCGCCGCCATCACCGTCTGGCACCTCGCCGCCACCATTGTCCGTAAATACGCAATCAGCAATCTCAACGCCATTCACATCAGTAAAGGCCAACGCACCCTTCGGGAATTTCCGGAACGTAAGATTCGCGAACTTCGGTGCCGTGGCGGCGTTCTCGAATGCGAGGAGCTGCCGTTCACCGACGAAGTCCGAACCATCGAACGTCGCATTTGCCGCCGCGCCCGTTGCCTTGTCAACGCCACGCATCGTCACGCCAACCGCGATGGAAATGGAATCCGTGGGATTAAACGTCACGCCAGATGCGACGCAAATCTCGTCCCCAGTTTCCGCCGCCGACAGGGCTGTTGCCAAATCCGTCGCCGCCGTCTCCCAGGTGGCATAGGGGGCTTCATTCGACCCGTCGGGCGAAACATAGCGCACAGCCGCCTCGGCGAGGCAGACCGCGAACGCCACAACTGTCATCAGGATGCTTTTCATGTTCGGACTCCTTGTGTTTTTCTTGTCTTTCAGATTAGACCTGGTTCGTGACACGCGAATACTTTGGATGCGGACGTCCTTTCGGAAAGTTGTCGGCGTTCCAGCGGTAGCCCGCAAGGTTATCCGCCAACCACATCCATCGCCGGAATGCTTCACGATCCTTGACGGACGCCGCAATCTTCGCGATATCCGCCAACGCCGACGGGATGCCTTCCGGCCGATGCTGGAGCATCGCGTAGGCCGCGTACTTCGCCGCGAACTCGTCCCCGCCGAGGCGCGGCGACATCTCGTCGCGCACGAACTGCTCGACGGCATTCTCCGGATGGTCGGCAAAGTACTGGAGCGCAAGATAGTTGAATTCGGCATTTGCCCGATACGGCGAAATCTCGCCGAAGAGCGAAACGCCTTGAATGCCAGCCGAATGCGACAGATGGCACTGGCGCTGGATGAGCTCCACCGCCCACGTCGCGCGACCACCCCACCACTGCGTGCCCGAATGCGCCCGCATCATATGGCGGAAGCGTCCGAGAACCGGCGGCAGCCTATCGCTCTCGCGCCAGCTACCGTCCCGCAAACGGCGGTCGCACTTCCACTGCCAAAACACGTCGGACGGCATCGTCTTGATGGACGCAAAGACATCGTCGGCATCCGGACGGTAGAACTGTCGGCACGGATCGTCATTGAAGTGGTGATAAGTCTCGCACATCACCCAGGCATCCGGATTCGCCGCCCGAACGGCCGCAACGGCGGCCGGATAAGCGGCAATCATGTCCTCAACGCTCATGTCCTCATTCGCCGCCTGTGCGCCACGACGGGCAGTACACGCTGGGCACCAGCACACGCGCGTGTCGCCCGTCTCCATCTGGATGCCGCCAAGTTCAGGGATGGCCGTGAAGACCCAATGGAGCGAATCGAGAATGTAGCGGTTCATCTTCGCGCTGGATGGGCACCCGACAAACTGGCTGACGCATCCGTTGTATCCGCGCTGACGGAAACAGAGGTACGCGCCGTCCCGCGTACGCCCAATGGCATCCTTGTTCTTCGCGAACCAACGTTCCATCGACCACTGGCTGTTGCCTTCGTAGTAGACGCCGCCATACGTGTAGAGTCCGCTTATGAGATAGACGCGCACACCCTTCTCTCGCGCATATCCGCAGATGCGCCGTGCGGCGTCCACGCCACCATGGCAGTCGCGCAGAAGCCCCACTACGCCAACTGCATCGATGCCGTGCGCGGCGCACCAGTCGATGGAACGGCGATAGTCCCTCTCGAACCATTCGCCGGCCTTCAGGTACGGATTGCCGATGCCGGCGTTCTGCGAACCAGGCACGTTCACGTTCCAGTTGTGCGAGTTGTCCCACGTCCAGAATACGCGATAGGGAATCTTTCCGGAACTCGGAACGTGGGCGACCGGTCCCTTTGTCCGGCAACCCGCCAACGCCGCGCCCGCCAACGCTCCGCCAAGGAAGCCCCGTCTCGAGATGTCCGCACTCATGCTTTGGCCCCCTCCCGCTGTTCCGCCGCAAACTGCGCCGCGCCAAGGTACTCGGCCAACGAATACCACCGACCGAGCGCCGCCGTATCCGTCAGCCCCGGCAACATCTGCGCCAATTCGCTCTGGGCAGACGGAATGCGAGACGGGTTTCGGACAAGCCCTGCCCATTCCACGTACTTCTTCGCATATGCCATTCCACCGAGGCGCGGCGCCATCACGTCTCTCACGTAGTCAGCGAACGTCCGCGCCGGATCGTCCGTAAAATACGCGAACGCATGGTAGTTGAACTCGGCGTTCGCGCGATGCGGCGAGGGTGCGACCTTCAGAATCAGTTTCGTCTCGCCGCGCACGGATGCCGCCGCACATGCTGCGCGAATCGGCTCCACGAGGAAATCAAGGCCTGTCGTCGGAACATTCAAGAAGACGCCGCCGTCAATCGGCTCATCCGCATATGCAATGCCCACAAGGCCCGGAAGCTCGGCACGGACACGTTCAGGAGAAAGGAGATCGAACTTCTCAGGCTGGTCGTAAAGCTCACGATAGACAAGGCCGTCCGCACGGCGCGGCGTGACAAGCCATATGTCTATGCCTTTTGCCTTTGCGTAGTCGCAAACGCGACGGGCGGCCTCAAAGCCGCCACTCCCGTCCTTCACAGGCACTGCATCATGCCGATCACGCAGGAGTCCTTCCACTGCGATGCCGCCAATGCGTTCGGCCGTGCACCAATCTATCACACCCTCAAGATCGGTCGCGAACCAGCCGGGATTCTTGGCATAGAAACAGGCGGTCTCGTCATCGAGACTTCCCGACACGTGCTCGAACCAGTTTACCGAGCAATCGCGAACATAAAGCATTCGTTTCATCATAACGTGGAATAATCCGTCAATGGCCTTTACGCACGACAATATAGCACAACAAGCGCAAAGGTAGTATTGTCATTTTTGCATTATGCGGTGCAAAATTTGCAACACAAAAGACGAGCCACAGAATGCGACGATGGCGAGTGA
>SAMEA104315424__coassemble_1637_pt1 | contig 9634 bp, 3 predicted proteins | sample SAMEA104315424__metabat2_low_PE_034 | metagenome-assembled genome bin SAMEA104315424 (sample SAMEA104315424) | gut metagenome | biome: Monkey gut; feature: monkey-associated habitat; material: faeces | place: China | collected 2013 | reverse complement strand
CCAGCGAGCCGAAGTGGCGCATCTCCCACTCGTCCGGCAGTTCGTCCCCGTCGGACGAGAGCCCGAACGGGCGACGCTCCGATACGGCCACGTCGTCCAGCACCGTCTCGCCGTCGCCAACGAAGCCAAGGCCGCGAAACGCACGGGAGCCGCCCATCCGCAAGCCAGCTTCCACGATTACACCGTCGATGTAGAGATCCCAGAGCCGGTTCGGGTAGTCAAGCCTAAGCGTCACGCGGACCCATTCGCCAAGCCGAACCGTGCGCACCGTGTTCGTCCGCCACGAAACGCCATCCAGCGCCAGCACAGAGCCGTCTGCGGCAAAGCAGCATCCCCCGGCAATATCCTCCACCATCTGGGCGGGAGGCCCAGCCTCCTGGGCAATCTGGTAGGCATCCACCCATACGACCCGATCGGCGTTCGTGACGCCGTGCTCGACAAACAGGGGACCTTCCCCGTCATCCGATTCGCATAAAAGGCTCAGGGCCGCCTTGCCCGCATGGGCCACCTTCGTCTGCACGGTCGCCGAGGCCGGATGCGTCGCGCTCCACCCGCGTTGCCCGTCCAGCGGCCCCGGAATCACGCCCGGAGACTCGAAAGTCTCCACAAACCGGCCTCCGCCGATCCCCTCGTCCACCAGCGGATCCCGTCCCCAGGCGATCTCGACGCCATCGCGGACGCCGTCGCCATCGGTGTCCGCCAGGAAAGGGGACGTGCCGTAGACCAGACTCTCGGCCGCGTCAGGAAGGCCATCGCCGTCCGAGTCCCGTGTCGCGTCTGCGGCCAGATAGAAGGCAGATTCAAGGCCGTTACCCGCGAACAGGCCATTCAGGCGCATCAAATCCCCCTTCCCAGGAAGCCGGCAGAGCTGCGTCCACCGCTCTTCGGGACCATAGCCGACATCGGTGCGCAGACACAGGAGATCGGTGGCGTGAGTTCCCGTGTCCACGTCCAAGGCAATCGACTGGCTATCGGGATCGACGTCCATGCCGACTATCCTCGGCTTGCCGGACGCCAACGGCCCGTATGGGCGCGGACGCGACCAGCCCACAGCCGCGTCATTCGCGTTGGATACCCAGAACACGGAACGCCATGGGACGGCACCTGTCGCCGCGTCGCACCCTTCCGCGCCAAACGGGCCGGCAACGCCATCGGGGAGCGAAGGGAACGGACCGGGTGGCGCAGGGTATCCGTACGACAGGAGATTCCATCCGGGGAAGAGCGTGGACGCAATGTTCCCGGAACACGGAACGCGGCCGAACACGTACAGGGAAGCCGGCTCCGGCAGACCCGGCAGAAACGCCAGCGCGTCCCCGGCCGTTACGCGGACGGCGCTCGTCGCGCCGCTTTCCGCATCCAGCCACGCGCCGCCGGACCACACCGACTCCGCGACGGTTCCGTCACGGGAAGAGACCTGGTACAGCCGATCCGGTCGGCCATCCTCGCCGACGGCAAAGCCGCCGGAAAGGAACCGGCCAACGCCATCTGCCGACAGCGGCTCGAAAGGCATGGCCACCGCCGTCAGCCCATTGGACGGGGCTTCGACGCGGAACACGCCTACGGCATCGTCCGCCATCGCCGACACGCATAGCGATGCGGCAAAGGCGCAGACAACCACCTCCGATCTAATGGCCACGCGCATTTTCGCTTCCTAAAGACAGAACCCGAACCAAAGTGTGATTAAGGAAATGAGGCCATTGTAGCGCAACTGCGCCATCATATCAATGGAGAAGTTACGCCTCATTAATTCCCGTGCGAATCGCGCCGTCTACGGCTGCGCATTGTCCCCGGCCCGCACGTCGGACGAAGGGTCGTTCGGGTTGCGGGCCCTGTTGGAGTTCTCCGACCCTCGCAGGAGCGGAGCGTTCACGACTGCGCGAAGCTGCTCGGCAGAGATGACGTGCCGCGGGTTGAACAGAGGCCCTGCGGCATAGCGGACGAGACCGGCCTTCAGCCATCTCGCGGCAGGGTCGCCCTCGTCCAGCCTGAACGAACACACGAGAAGCCTTCCTTCGCCGACGCGATACTCGAAGAGATACGCCTGGCGAATCGGCATCTTCACCGACGACGCGACGTCTATTACCGGATCGAAAGGCACGTCCGCCTCAAGCTGGACTGCGCGGCCGCCCTCCATCATGTGTCGGAACTGCCATCCGCAGAACCCTTCGTGCGGCATTCCCCGCATCGCCGGGTGCATCGCGTCGATGACGGTCGCGTAGTTGCCATAGCAACGTCCGGCCATGCCGATGCGGAACGTCGTCTTGAGCGCCTTGAACGGCCCGCTCCCGAGCAGCAGCACGCGTTCGCCCCTTGACATCGCCGCCGCAAGCCCATCCACGGAAATGTCTTCGACTACGTTTACGCCGCCATGCGCAGGAAGCCCCTCGACCTTCGGAAACGCATAGATCTCCCATTCGTTCTCCACAGTCATCCCGCCGCCGGAGACGCTCGCCCGCAACGCATACTTGCGGGCATCCCCGCGTTCCGGGAACCGCACGTCAAACGCGCAAAGCCGCGAAAGCGCCCCGTTCGCTATCGCTCCCACATCGGACGACCGGCTCCACTTGCACTTCCCATCGGCGCAGTCCACAAGCGACACGTCGAGACGCGCCGCAGGGATTTCGGCGCGATAGTTCGAGATAGCGAACGACACCCTTCTGGCGTCGCCGGCGACGACGTTGAAATCGTTGCCGAGATCCGAAAGGACAACGGCGGGGGAATTGTACCTGAGGACATTCTCCACCGTCTCTCCGGGCTTGAGGCGATAGAACTCGTCCATCATCCCCACGGAATACCCGAACGTGTGCCAATGGGTGTTGATGTCCCCCAGAAAGTCATATCCGGCCACGCGGTCTGCGGCGCGCAACTTCTCGAAGCAGTGCTTGCGGATGCGCCACATCCATTCGCAGGAGTTGCGGAAATACGCGTCTGCGCGTCCGATGAGCCCCTTTTCGGACAGCACCCTGCGTGGCTCCGAAAACACGCCGGCCCTCAATATCGGCGAATCCGGCGGGTACAGCTTTTCGAGCCCGAAGTCAACATAGCTGCCGTCTATGCATATCTCGTGCGAGGTGCGCGGCTTCCCGCAATACACATCTCCCCAGGCATCAAGGTCTGCCGAAGTCCCGAGGTTAAGCGACTCGTAGCTCGCAAGCCCAAGCTGGTACGACGTAAACATGTCGCAATACCGCGACAGCCGGGACATGCGCTCCGCGTTGTGCGGGAACGGGTCCTTGACTATCCGGTCTTTCCCCGGCATCAGCATGTATTCCACGCCTCGCATTGCGCTCATGGGCGAAAACAGCGAGTCCGTCATCGTGTGGACGAGTTCGGCGACGTCGCGCAGGTACGCTTCCGCAAGCCGGTCGATGCGCGTCTCGTTGCCCGTGCAGTATATCACCACCGATGGATGTCGCCTCGCGAATGCGATGATCGACGCGAACTCCGGCTCAGGCACGAAGTTCGGGGACTCGATGTGGACTACCATGCCGAGCTCATCCGTGGCCTCAAGGTATTCCGCCGGCGGGACGAACGTGTGGAAACGGACGAAGTTGAAGCCCAATTCCTTGCGTTTCCTCGTCACCATTCGATAGTAGTCGAGATCCCTCGGAAGATGCACCGTCTTCGCGAAATAGCAATGCTCCGTCACTCCCCGCAGGTATATCGGCTCCCCATTCAGCCGGAACTTCTCGCCGACGGCGACAAGCCTGCGTATCCCGAACTTCTGCCGGTAGACGCCTCCATCCGTCACAAGCGAAAGCTCGTACCGCTTCGGCGATTCCGGAGACCAGAAGGAATACCCCGATGAGGAGAGCGTGAAATCGCCGTTGCCCTCGCCTTGCGCCATGACCTTTCCGCCATCCGATATCTCGTACCTGAACGGGACTTTCCCCGACACGTGCACCGTGAACGTCTTGAGGCCTTTCGACGTTGTCACGTAGACGTCGCCGAGGCCGTTTCTCGGGAACCGCAATTCAAGGTTCCCGTTGACGCCGCCGGTGGACGCGAATGTCGAGCGGGTCGCAAGGCCGCTCACATAGTCGCAATACCCCAGATTCGGATTGTTGGACACCGCAAGCACGATCTCGTTCAGGCCGACCTTGAGCACCCCGTCCTTCACCTCTAGCTCGAATGGCGTGGAGAACCCGGCGCGGTACGCGACGAACATCCCGTTTATCCACACATGCACCTGGTTCCGCACACCCTCGAACGCCAATACCGCCGGACCCGCCCTCTTCAGATCGATCGACTTCCTGTAGAGGAAGCACCCGTATATGTTGGGGAGCGTGGTGTCGCCCACGCCTCCGCTCATCGGCAGGCGCTGCCGCTCGTAGAACGGGTTGATTCTGAACTCGTCCGCCATGCCGGAAGACCTCAGCTCAGGCACCATGTCCTCCCAGTAGCCGGGGACCGCATTGCGCACCTTTACGCCCCTGAATACCGGACACTCCACTACCTCGTGGGCATAAGGCCTGTAGGCCATCTCCCATTCGCCGTTCAGGGACACCGACTCGAAGACGCCGTGCTCGTAGACGGATGCCGCCCATGCCGATGGCGACAGAGCCACGATGCAAAAGGCGGCGGCAAGCCAAACCCGCGCAATGTTATTCATGCAACTCTCCTGTAATGCCGCTGTGCCATGTCAATTTCCCGGTCAGAACAGCGTCATCTGACCGGGGATGTCCGAAAGGCGCTTGCGCGGACGCTTGACGATCTTCGACGCGCACACGTCAAGTTCGTTTGCCTCAAGGTTCGCGAGTATCTTCTCCGCGCGATCCACCACCGCAGGCGGCAGCCCAGCCATTGCCGCCACATGTATGCCGAACGACTTCTCGGCAACGCCCGGGGCTATGCGACGCAGGAAGACGATGCGGTCGCCATCCTGCTTCACGCGCACAGTCCAGTTCTTCACGCCGGGGAAGCGGTTCGAGAGGTCCGCGAGCTCATGGTAGTGCGTCGCGAAAAGGGTCTTGGCCTTCACGCGAGGATTCTCGTGAAGATACTCCGCCACGCTCCACGCTATCGATATGCCGTCGAACGTGGATGTCCCACGCCCGATCTCGTCAAGCACGATGAGCGACTTCGGAGTCGCATTGTTGAGGATGTTCGCCGTCTCCTGCATCTCCACGAGGAACGTCGAACGCCCGCGCGAGAAGTCATCCCCCGCCCCGATGCGTGTGAATATCCTGTCGATGGCCCCAACATGCGCCCTCGACGCCGGAACGAAGGAACCCATCTGCGCCATCGCCGCTATCGTAGCCACCTGGCGTATGTATGTGGACTTGCCGGCCATGTTCGGCCCGGTGATGAGCATTATCTGGTCCGTCGTGCCGTTCAGGTGCGTGGAGTTCGGGACAAACGGTTCGGCATCCGGAAGCTGCTCTATGATCGGGTGCCTGCCGTCCTCGATGTCCAGAACGTCCGAATCGTCGACAATGGGCCTGACGTATCCGGCGGCAAGTGCGCGGTCGGCAAGGGAAAGCACGGCGTCCAGCTCGCCGATCGCCTTGGCCGTACCCTGGACGGACACCGTATGCGCCGAAACCTGCTCCACGATCGAGCGGAACAGATCCTGCTCGATGGCGAATGACCGCTCCTGCGCACCGACGACCTTGCGCTCATGCTCCGAAAGTTCGGGCGTGGTATAGCGTTCGCCCGTCGCTATCGTCTGCCGCCGCACGTATTCGGGCGGCGCAAGGTGCGCCTGCGACTTCGCTATCTCTATGTAGAATCCGAAGACGGAATTGCGGCGCACCTTCAGCGTCTTGATGCCGGTTCGCTCGATCTCGTGCGCCTGGTATTCGGCAATCCACTGGTGTCCCTTCGCCGCAAGATCGCGCAATTCGTCAAGTTCCGCGCTGTATCCCGGGGCGATAAGGTTCCCCTCGGTAAGCAGGACGCTGGGGTCTTCCGCTATGCCGCGGTCTATCAGGTCCACGACCTCGGTCTCCGGCGAGAGCGTTGCGGCGATGCCGGAAAGCGTCGCGCAGCCTGGCGCGATGCTTTCCCTGATCCCCGAGACAGGACGAAGCGACTCCGCAAGGGACTTGAGGTCCCTGGCGTTGGCCCGCCCGGAATCCACCTTGGCTATGAGCCGCTCAAGGTCGCGTACGCCATCGAGCCTGGACTGCAGAAGCGATATCCTCGAGCGATCTTCCACAAGGGCCTCCACCGCGTCAAGACGGGCGTTTATGTCCTCCGGGCGGCGAAGAGGCTGCCTGATCCACGTGGCGAGGCGACGCGCCCCCATCGGGGTCTTCGTGGCGTTCAGCGTCCCGAAAAGCGATGCCTCCCTTGTCACGCCATCGCCAGGCAGCAATGCAAGGTGGCGTATCGTTCCGGCATCGATCGCAAGCATGTCGGACGATTCGACGAGGCGTATGGAGCGCACATGGTCAACCGCATGGTGCAGGGTCGTGTGCACATAGTACAGCAAGGCTCCGGCGGCGGAAATCAGGTCAGGCTTGCCGACAAGCCCGAAGCCGTCAAGCGTAGCCACCTTGAAATGCCGAAGAAGCTCCTCCGTCGCCGCATCAATGGAGAATGTCCAGCGGTTCGAGTCGTCTGGACTCAGCGTCTCCGCCGGACGGTAGCGCGCCATCGCGTCGGACAGGCGCTGTTCCGACTCGAACGGCTCCACGGAGAACTCGCCCGTGGAAAGGTCGAGAAGCGACAGCCCAAGCCCGGAGACGGCGGCGATGTAGTTGTTCACGCATTCGTCAAGCAGACCATCCTCCGTGATCGTCCCCGGAGTCACTATGCGCGTCACCTCGCGCCTAACGAGCCCCTTGGCAAGCTTCGGGTTCTCCACCTGATCGCAGAGCGCGGCGGTCATGCCGGCGCGAATGAGCTTGGCGAGGTACGTGTTCAGGGCATGGTACGGGATGCCGCACATTGGAGTGTTGCCTCGATGCGTAAGCGTGGCCCCTAACACCGGCGCTGCCCTTATGGCGTCTCCCCCGAACATCTCGTAGAAGTCGCCCAGCCTGAACATCAGAATAGCGTCTTTTGGAATCTCGGACTTTATCCTGAGATACTGGCGCATCATTGGTGTCAGATCATCTGCCATGGGAGCATATTATATCACAGGCAGGCTAAACGGCCTTCCCGTGCGGGATGGGCATCCATCGGCGGACGGGACGGATTCGCGAGCACAGCACCGAGGCGGAAATGATGAGGGAGAAAACGGGGAACGTAAGGATCGCCAAGAAGCGGGGGCGGCGCTTCTGCGGCGAAAGCGCAACCGACGCCCACGCCGTGAACCACCCCATCACGAACACGAAGAAGAACACGCCGAAAAAGAAGTTCATCGCCGCCGAGTCGAGAGCTCCGCTTGCGATGCGCACAAAAAGCGCCAGGAAGTTGAAAAGCAGGATGAATGCCACGGACATTCCGGTGAGGATCGCGAAGAAACTGTCGAAGAGCCGCAGCGAAGGATGCCGAATCATTGTCCTTAGCCACGGGAACAGGTATGTCTGCACCATCTGCCAGCCGCCTGTCGCCCAGCGGCGAAGCTGACGCCACATGTAGCGCAAGGTCACAGGCTGCTCATCCGCATAGTCCGCCTCCGGGACATATGCGACGCGCCCGCCACGCATATTGGTCTGGACTGTGAATTCCACGTCTTCAACCATCGTCTGCGTCCGCCAGCCGTCCGGGCCGAGCGCGGAAAGGAGGAACGCGAACCCCGTTCCGGTGAGCTTGCCCGAAAGGCCCATGTTCGTCCTGACCCTATTCGAGAGCTCGTTCATCATGTCCCAGTAGACCGTGTACCACCCCGACACCAGGTTTGCGCGGGCATTCGACGAGTGGCGGCGGCCGGTCACCACGGTCTCGCCATCCTGGAGCGCGTCGTTCATCGCACTGAACCAGCCATCCGAGCAGATGTTGTCCGCATCGAAGACCGCCACCGCATCGCACCTTCGCTCCGAGGCTAGCCTCCGCAGTCCCCACGCAAGCACATCGCCCTTGCCGTGGCTCGGCTCGCTCTTCTCCCATACCGTCGCGCCGGCCTCGCGGGCGACGGAAGCCGTCCTGTCCGTACAGTTGTCGGCAAGCACGATCACCTCACGGCATTCGGCCGGGTATTTGGACAGCAACACGCTCTTTACGGGAAGACGGATAACCGACTCCTCGTTCCTCGCGCACACGAGTACGGCGAACTTCAGCTTCCCGTTGGCCTTCGGATGTCTCCTGGCCGGCCTTATCAGCCCAACGAGGACGATGAGCGTAGACCATAGGAACACCACGCTAAGGCCTATGCAGAACAGGTCGCACACAAGTGAGACGGTAATATTGTTCATTTAGCGAACTCCTGCGCGATCACTCCGAAAGTACATATGCCTGTAGCGGGCTTGCCATGCCGCAGATTATGCCACACGCCGCGCAACCGGCCCGTATGGCGCAGTTGCGAGGCGCATTCGTTCAGTCTGGAGTCCTGATCCCGTCAGACGTTCAGGGCCGCCTTGTCCTTGGATACGGCGCCCTTGTCGAGGCCCATCTTCTTCAGGTCCACGTTGACTATGCCCCAGGGCTTGACGTTCCGCCAGTTGCCGCGGGTGAAGTCCGGGATGGAAACCGGCTTCGAGCCGCTGCGGTCGGAGGTTTCCGTGAGTTCGCACAGGCAGCTCGTCGCCGCAAGGTCATACACGTCCATGTCGAGCGGCAGGCCGTTCTGGAGACACCACGCCCAGCGCAGATCCATGATGAAGTCCATGCCGCCATGTCCGCCGACCTTCTGCGCCATTTCGGAGACGTCGCGCCAGAGCGGGTGCATGTACTTCCTGCGGACATCCGCCGCCTTCTTCTCGTCGAACCACTTGTGCGTGAGCCCGTCCATGCACTTCGTCTCAAACGTGCAGCGGAACGGATAGTCTCCCATCGCGCCCTTCGTGCCCGAGATGAACGCCTTGCGGTTGTACGGGCGGGGCGACGAGACATCGTGCTGGACCATAATGGAGACGCCGTTCACGGTCTTGATGAGCGTCGTGTTCATGTCGGCCATCGCCGCCGGCGGATCGAACTTGCGCGAGTCGGAGTCGGGCAGGTACTCCTTGCGCACCCGCTCGTAGTTCTTGTTGTGCGGGCCGTTGCCAAGCGCGACGAGGTAGTCCAGGCGATCCCCCCGGTTGATGCCGAGCGTCTGGCACAGCGGCACAAGGCCGTGCGTCGGATAGCGGTCTCCGCGATGGGCCATGTTCTCGCCATAGCGCCAGCGCCATTCGTTGTTGTTCGGCCCGGTCTGCGGAATGATCGCGCGCAGGTCGTGGATGTACGCGCCCTCGACATGGGTGATCTCGCCGAACATCCCGAGGCGCGCGAGATTGAGTTCCAGAAGCTCGATCTCGCCGTAGACGCAGTTCTCAAGCTGCATGCAGGGGATGCGGTTCTTTTCAGACGCCTCGACGAGTTCCCAGCACTCCTCGGTCGTGAGTGCGGCCGTCACCTCGACGAGCGCGATCTTGCCGCCCAGAAGGCCACGCAGCGCAACCGGCTGGTGCAGCGCCCACGGAGTCGCGCAGTAGACGACGTCGCAGTCGCCGAAGTCGCAGAGATCCTTGTAGGCCTCCGGGCCGACGTACTTCCTGATCTTGTCCACGCCCGGATATTTCTTCTCCCTGAGCCACTTCAGGTT
>SAMEA104315424__coassemble_1623_pt1 | contig 9712 bp, 5 predicted proteins | sample SAMEA104315424__metabat2_low_PE_034 | metagenome-assembled genome bin SAMEA104315424 (sample SAMEA104315424) | gut metagenome | biome: Monkey gut; feature: monkey-associated habitat; material: faeces | place: China | collected 2013 | reverse complement strand
CGGGAGTATAATACCCTTGTCTAAAAGTACGTTTTTCATGTCGTCCTCCTATAATCTGTGGTGCCAAAATGGTGCCCGGTCTTACAAAATCATCTTATACGGAGATACGGCAAGATAAATGACGATACGCGGAAAACCTTGATTTTAAGCCATTTTCGCAAGGTTTTATAAACACTTGCGCGGGCTTATAAGAAGATTTCCGGCTATCAAATCAATAAAAAAAAATCATTTTCGCCCTTGCGCTCTTGTATACGATATGTTATAATAGATGGCATGAAAGTCAAATCAGGCAAGGACAGGGCGCCTCGCGCGCCGTTCGAAGGCATCGTCGCCGGGCTCATGCCCGTCGCGAGGGGTTCGCTCGCCATGGTGCGCAAGTCGTGCGGGAAGCCCGGATGCAGGGCATGCAAGTCCGGCAGGAAGCATCCCGCGTGGCTGTTCGTCTACCGCGAGGGCGGGAAGCAGAAAAGCCGCCACGTCCCGGCGGAGTTCGCGGCGTCCATGAAGCAGGCGATAGAGAACGGGCGGAGGCTGGAGCAGGCGATGTGCGCGGAGGGGCTGCGCTTCCTCGACTCGCTTGTCGCGGAGGCCTCGTCGTAGAGTGCAGCCCGAGAAGTGCGAATACTGGAACCGGTGCGGGAAGTACACCGAGCTGGCGGTCAGGATCGACCGCCTTACAGAGGCGCTCGCCGCGAAGGACAGGAGGATACGCGCCCTCGAGGAGGAGAACGCCAGGCTCAAGGACGCGCAGTGCGGCGGCAAAGCCACTCCCGCCACTGCGAGGCTGTTCGGAAGCTCCACCCCGTCGTCGCTGATCCCCGTGAAGCCGAACTCCTCGGAAGAGAACAGGAATCGCGCCGGAGGCCAGCCGAAAGGCCATCCGGGGCACGGGAGGAAGTCCGTGCCCGACGACGAGGCGGACGAGGTCGCCGAACTTCCAAGGCCGACGTCGTGCCCCGTCCACGGCCTCCCTCTGGCAAGCTGGACGACGCGCACGAGAACGGTCGTGCACATGGCCCCGGCGAGGCGCATCGTCAGGAACTACACGATATACAGGGCGTGGTGCCCCCTCTGCGGGAAGTACCACGAATCCGAAGTGCCGGGCGTCATGCCCTACTTCGCGTTCACGAACGGCCTGATCTCGCAAGTCCTCGTCGACCACTTCCGGGCGGGCATCCCGCTCGGGACGCTCGCGAGGCGGTCCGGCGTGGAGAAGGCCGCGCTGAAGAAGATGGCGCACAAGGTCGCGGAGCTGCTGGAGGGCGGTGTCGCGCGGCTCGTCGAGGAGTTCAACGCGGCTCCGGTCAAGCACGCAGACGAGACGCCATGGTCGTGCGACGGGAAAAGCGGCTACGCATGGGGCTTCTTCACCCCGACGGTGTCGGTGTACAGGTTCCGTGGCACCCGGGCATCGACAGTCCCCGCAGAGGTGTTCGGCAGGGGAGCGCACGCCGGCATCCTCGGCGTGGATCGGTACAGCGCCTACAACTGCGCCTGGAGGGGAAGGATGCAGTACTGCCTCGAGCACTTCAAGAGGAATGTCCGAGGCCTGCTCGAGGCGGAGCCGAAGAACAGGGAATACCAGAGGCACATCCCCCGATTCATCGAACTGCTCGCATCGGCGATGACGCTCCGCAACAGGAAGCGCGGCAAGGAGTACGACGATGAGTCCGTGGTCATCCGCGACGAACTTCTCGCCATCGCGAGGGGTCCCGTCAGGGACGGCAAGCTCAAGGGATACTTCGACCTCATCGTCAACAGGCGCGAAAGGTTCTTCCAGTGGGTCCGCAACCCAGAGGTAGAGGCGGAGAACAACCTCGCCGAGAGACGTCTCAGGCCGCTTGTCATCGCCCGGAAGGTCTGCTTCGGCTCCCAGTCGGAAAACGGATTGAAGACCCGCGAGACGCTGATGACCGTCATCGACACGCTCTCGCTGAGGTGCGACGACCCGGTCTCGAAGCTGTCGCAGGTTCTCGACGCCATTGGACGCGGCAAGAAGGCGAACGTCTCAGAATTGCTCTGGGGACCGAAGTCTCAGCCCGCCAACGCTGCGAAAGCCTGAGCCTCTGCGGACGGGGCGGGTGCAGCCTCAATTCGGTTGGTGGGCGAGCGGCGACGCCGCGCAGTCCACTAACCCATTACGTTTTTCTGCACCTTCCCGACGAACCCGTAGCCGAGGGGGGCCAGGTCGAAGGCGAAGGCGGCCCCGTCTGCGAGCCGCACCTCCCCACGGGCGGGCTGGCGAGTCCTGTTGACGACCAAGGCCTTCACCTCTCCGGAGTCCGTCCGCCACGTGCGCACGACGACCTCCTTTGGAGCGGATGCGACCGCCGGTCCCGGATCGGAGAGAATCAGGCCGGCATTCGACTTGACCTCGGCTGCAACGTCGCAGACGTTCCCCCAGTTCGCGGCGAACTCGCGTCCGCGCTCCGTCGTCGGGTCGGAGGACAGGCAGAAGTCGAAAAGCCCGTTCGCCCCGGCCGCTATCCCCTGATAGGTCATGCACGCGAGCTCCTCCTTCGTCGGGAACCGGAACTCCGGGTTCGTCTCCTCCTTCCGGTACCACTTCCAGTTGAACGTCTGCGGCACCTGCCACTGCGGCAACGTGCCGAAGCTCGCGGCGCGGGCCTCCAGCGGCCAGTCGGAGGCAAGCCCGATGTCGTTTCGGCGGTTGCCGATCGGGTACGGGTCCAGCCCGATCACGTCGCACGTCCCGAGGAACGGGCGCACAAGGTATGGCTTGTCCGTCACTCCCCATACGGGATGGTCGGGGTCAAGCGCGTGCAGCCGCCTGCGCATGTCGCGCAGGCCGGGCACGGCATCCGCCGGCGCCTCGTCGTTTACGTACCAGGCGAGGATGGCCGGATGCCCCTTCACGGCGTTGACGATCTGATCTAGCTCGGCCTCCTTTCGCTGGAGATTGTAGCAGAGCAGCCGTCCGGCTGCGGCGATGGCGTCGAGCTGCGCGAGCGTCGGGAGCTGGTAGGCGATGATGCTGTTGAATGGACTGTTCGTGATCATCTCAAGGGACGCGGGAGCAAGTGTTGCGTATATGCCGATCGGGAAGAACCGTTTCCCGTCAAGCAACACGCGCCCCGCATCGTCAAGGTCTACGCGCCGTCTCGGACGCGGCGCCCGCGTGAAGGACAGTGAAGTCGATCCCAAAAGCCCGCCGGACCTCTTTCGGATCTCAAGCGTGACGGAGTGGGAGCCCTCGGCCAAATCAGCCACGCGCAGGGTGACGTTTGCCGTCTCCGCGTCAAAGGCGTCCGCCGTGCGCTCCGCGCCGCATCCGGACGCATCCGTGTAGACAAAAACGGCGTCCAGCGTCTCAAGCGGATTCTTGACGCAGTTGATGTGCAGTATGGCGTGGAAGCGGACCTCCCCGTCCTCCGCCCAGTCCCGGTACGCGGAAGAGACCAGCCACTCGACCGGGCTGGATCCGATAAGCTCGACCTCCAGGTCGTCTACCTTGAAGCGTCCCGTGATCGGTTCCGGCGGCTGCGTGAACCGGAACTGTCCGATCCTGGCCTGCCCCTGCAGGGGAGGCGTAGAGCCTTCGAAGCGAACCCATCCGTCGTTGCCGACGCCGTTTTCCGCGACCGGGAAGCCCTCCGCACCGGATATCCATTTGCCGTCTTCGTCATACCAGTCGATGGTCATCCTGGGTTTGGCCGGCTTATCGCCCAGCATCAGGCTCTCGCACTTGACCCAACCTCCGAAGCGGTACTTACAGCCGCCTTCCACCATGAACCTCTGCGTCGCATACGAATCCCCGGAGGAGGCCGCCGAACGCGCCCATGCCAGGCACTTGGAGCCGTTCCGCCCTCCCTTCTCGTCAATGGACCAGGCGTCGCTGCCGAGCTTCCACCCGAAGTCACCGCGCTCGAAGTCGAGGTTTGCCGGACGTTCCGGATATTGGGGGCCGCTCGCCGCATCGCCACCCATCGACGCGGCAAGCGCGATGGCGAGCGGAATCATCTTAAGGGTTCTCATCGTATTTCCTTCCGTGCTTTTCTGTCGTGTACACCCTATGCGGGACGAACGCAATATCACCTGACGACCAGGACGGTGCCATGGTGCCTGTCCAACCTGAGGCGCTTGCCGCTGAGGCGAAGCCGCCAATTCGCGTCCATGCCGACAAGTTCAGGAAGTTCGCCCGTGAACCCGCCATTCAGCGTGAAAAGCGTGAGTGACCTCCGGTTGGCCAACATCCCCGGATTGGCAACCGTGAGGGTTGCCCCCTCAGGGAAGGCCAATGAACTCTCGAATGTATACCCTGGCGTCTCCGAGATGTCCACGCTCCAGTCTGCCGGCCAGTTTGCCGACCCGGCGTTGAGGACAAGCCCGGCCCCCTTCAGCGTCATGGAGCCTATCGAGACCGCATGGCCGGAGAGGTCGAGATTGCCGCCCGCGAGCACGAGCGCGTTGCCGTCCGGGATCGCTCCGTCGCACCCTGCGGCGAGCGTCCCCTCCTTTACGATGGTCGCCCCCGCGTACGAGTTTGTTGCGTCGAGGGTGAGTGTGGCGCCCCCTACCTTCGTGAGACCTCCGCCGACAAGGTCCGTCAGCTCGACCTTCTCCAGGTGGCTGTAGCTTCTCTCGCAGGCGTAACGCACCGAGACATCCGGCTCTGCGGCATATCCCCAGCCCGGGCAAGTGACGATCACGTTCGTCACGCTGCGCGTTTCGGGATCGAACTGCGCAAGCGCCGTCGCGCCGTCGCCGCCGCCACCGCTGACGAGCAGCCCGGGCGCGCCTACGGGAGACATGAAGCCGCTGGCGCTCTTCTTGAGGACGATGGACTTTACGCCATTGCCCGTCGGCTTGACTATCGGAAAGCGGACAGTAATGTCACTTCCGTCATTGGTGTCAAACTCGATGCCCTTCTCGAAGACGGTAATCCGTCCAGAATGGCGCCCCTCTTCCTCAAGCCCCAGACTGAGGCTTTTTCTCTTGATCGACCGGATGCAGCCTCCGTTGACGTTGAAGAACACCTCGCTCCTAATGGATTCGTAATAGTTGAAGATCGAGTCGGAGAACTCAAGCAGTCCGCCGTTGTTCAGCGTGAAACACATCCGGGACCCCTCTGTGAGTCCATAGCGGCCGTTCACGTCCACGAGGGAGATGCTGGACGACGGCCCGTCTGCGACAAGTTCCGCATAGCCGAACCTGTATCCGTTTGCGGGCACCTGGAGCGTCATGTTGGTGATCATGCACGAGCCTCCGGCCACGTAGAGATGGGAGCGTCCGCCGTCTAAGGACGACGCGTTCACCCCGTTGCCGCACCCCATGGCGAAGAAATTGCCCGCTCCGTTCGGCTCGAAGCGCGACGTTCCGCCGTATTGCATGAAGAACGCGTCAAGCATCGATTGGTTTGCCGCCCAGTAGACCGTCCCGACCGACGTGTAGCTTCCCCCGAAGAGGTTCCACTCCCCACTGCCCATGTAAGCGATTAAGGGCCTGGCCGTGATTCCCTGATCCGTCCCGAGGCGGTTGACAACCCTGCCGCCGCGCTGATAGACGGCCGCGCCGTCGCCGTAGGCGGTGGAGGCCACGCAGATCTGCGCCGTCACGACCGTAGACTCGCCCGATATCTCTACGATGCCGCGTCCGGCGGTCTGGTAGCCGCCGACCGCGAAATTCAGCGTCTTGACGTCGGCGGCGGTCGCCGGCGAGACGTTCACGAGCGTAGAGTCTTTGATTACAAGCCTGCCGACCAGCTCCCTCTTCTCGGCCGACGTGATGCCCGGGGACTTTGCCCAGCGGCCGCCAACGGATATCACATCCTCCGAACCGGCAAGCCTTGCGGTCGTGCGGTCGAAGATGACGGTGCCGGCATTGCCCTGTCCGGCCATGTCCGCCGTCACGAGGCCCGTACCGAGCGTAACGTCCGCATCCATGAACTCCAGCGTGCCGCTGCGGGCGGCGAAGTTCATCTCCTTCGGCGATGAGCCGGTCAACGTCAGCCTGTTCGTCCCGGATGCGCCGATCCCGAACGTCGAGCCGACGACTGACGCTTCCGACAAGGCGATCGTGTGGTCGCCCGACTTCGTCGTGTCCACCGAAACGACCGCCCCCTGCTCAAAGCGCCCGTCGTTAGCCAGGGAGAGGATGTCGGTGTCAGACCAGGCCGTCGAGCCGTCCGGTGCGGCGACTGGGACGATGACGTCACCGCCGGTCGCCTCTACCTTGCCGTAATTCGGGATGGAGCCGGGAAGCATCGCGTAGATCGCCCCGCCGCGCGAGCCGTCGAGGATCGTCTTGCCGGTATAGGAGCACGCGCCGGACAGGACGTACCTGAATGGGCCGTCGTACGTGACATCGACATCGCCGGCGGGCGTGTTCTCGCAAACCAGGGTTCCATTGTCGTCAAACGCCGTGGGTGCGCAGCCGTTGATAGACACGTTCGCCGGCACGGCGTCGGATGAGGTCATCCCCGCGATGGAGACCTGCGTCTGGGGTTTGTCCGTGTAGATGCGGAGCGTCGCGCCGCCCGCAATGGTTAGGGACGAAAGCGTGACATTCGCCTTCCCGGTGACGTGCAGGCGTCCGCAGCCAGACTTCACGTCCACGGGCAGGGTCCTGACCACAGTCCCGGCGGCATCGCCAACGACCCGAACGGTCGCGTCGCCCGCAAGCTCCACGGCAGACGCGAGCGCCCCCGACCCGTGCAGCTCGAGCTCCTGTCCGGCGGATACGGAAGTCCCGCCCGCATGGCCGTTTGCGCCCGTCAAGCCCAGCTTCCCCGCAAGCACCTGCACCTTGAGGTTGCTGCCGTCCGCCGCGATCGGCCCGTTGAATACGATGCGATGGCCTGATGAGCTGGATACCTGGAGGATGGTCGTCCCGGATGTGTCCTCGCACAGCACGTCCGAATCGAAGAAAAGGTCGCCCGTCCCGGCGTTGTCCAGAATGATGCCGCTCTTGCTGGCGCAGCGGATTCCGCGAGTCGTCGTCTCCCCCGTTCCCACGTAGCGCAGCTTGCCAGATCCTGAGCACAGGAAGCGGGAGGCTTTCCCCAGCGGCCCCGCCGCTCCGGCAACCCCCATCGTGGCCGTCTCCCAGATGCCGTTCTGGAGATCCGGCTCCCCGGTGAATGCGTTCCTCGCATTTGTGAGCCGAACAGTCCCGGACGACTGCTTGACAGGCGCGAGTCCGTGGGCTGGCGTTGCGCCTTCCGCCACATCGCACGTAACTTCCGCATCCACATGGAGATGCGCGTCATCTTCGACGAACACCCGATCCATTTTCCCGGCATACGAGAAGAACTTAAGGCGGCGTCCGTCCTCCCCCTCGATCTGCAGCCTGTTGCCATTCTTGACCCACACTGCGGTATCGCCTCCCGCCGCGAACCTAAGGCCCCCGGGGAATTTGGCGCAGTCCTGATACCTCGGGTCTTCAGGGGTACACAGCTGTATCCTCTGGAGAGACCTGTCCGGGCGGTCCACCACAAGTGACTTCAGGAACGGGGCCCAGGGCGACGAAAAGATGACCTTGCCCTCTCCCGTCTGGCGGGACTCGATGAACACCCCGGAACACTGCCCTCCGCCGAAGTTGTAGTTGAACCTTACATCGCCCCTGCCGGCAAGGATGCAGGTCGTGCCGCCACTCCCGGCATACCCGCCGTCCGGATCGTTGTAGACAAGCCCCCAGACGTAGTTGACCTTGACCTCCGTAGGCGAGTCGTTCCAGAGCGTGAAGTTCCCGTTCTCCTGCACGGCATACGTGCCGATGGCCAGTCCCCCGTTCAGGATCGGAGCCAAGGGGACATCCTCCTCGACCTTCAGGACGGACCCCTGGATCATCTGCAGCGGACCGCTGCTGAACCTGAATTGGGGAAGCGCCGCGCCACGGAATGTGATGTTGCTGATCGCCACCATGCCAGTCAGGTAGACGTTCGTCACAGCAGTGGGCGTGTCGAATATCGCCTGGTCTGACTTGTGCCCCATGTTCCCGTACTCAGCCACATGTGACTCGTTCGTGAAAACTCCCGGGACAACCCTCCCCTCCCACTCGGGATGGCTTTCGATCCCCTCGATGCTCCAGTTGGCGGGATCGTTCCAATTTCGGCTGGATATGCCGACCCAATGGGCGACCACCGGCTCAGAGCGGTAGACGTTTTCGGCTGAGACGCCCAGCCCCGTAACGGCGGCCGCGATGGCGACCGCCACCCTAAGCCGCTTCATATGCACGTAGATGCATTTTTTTTTTCATGGTTTACCTGCCTTTCAGTTTGAGTTGCCCTGACTTGCCTTTGACATGCCGAAGACCATACCATAAGTGTTTTTTTTTTCAAGCATATTCGCGTATTTCACCGTCTTTCGCCAATCCCGCACAGCATTGTGCGCCTTGCGCGAGATCCAACGCCTCCATCAGCTTGCCCAGGTTTTTCTCCTGCGTGCTGGCCCACGGCGCGATCATGAACCCCTTGAGGCGCGACGGCGACAGCACGCGGCGGCAGTAGTCGACCGTAAGCGGATAGTTTACCAGGTTCCGTTCCGTGCCGTAGTAGCTCGGCACCCAGTTTGTCGCGCACGGCACCTGCTCGTAGCCGAGCCGGTCCAATTCCCCGTACGCCAGCAATCGCACCTTCTCGTACCCTCGCTCAAACGGCCCGTCTTCCGAGAACGTACGCCCGTAGTACCAGTTGGACTGCAGCACGCTCCTCGGAACGCGCCTCGCGAACTCCTCCGGCTTGTGCCAGAACGCATCGGCCCACATCCACGGACGCGCCCCCGTCTCGCCGATCCTGTCGAGAAGCCACTGCAGGTCATGCCACCACAACTCGCCCTGGCGGGCCGCCGCATAAAGCCGATTCGGCTGTTCGCCGATCGCCTCCTCGTCGAAACCGATGTGGAAAAAGCGGAACTTGCCGAAGACTGACGCCACGTCCCGAATCACGTCCGCGCAGACGCGGTAGTACGCCGGAGTCGACAGCATCCGCGCGTATTCGCCGAGCCAGTGGTCGTGGCACGCCGAGAAGTTCAGCTTGGGGATCGGCTCAAGGCCCATCTTCCGAAGCCGCCCCACCTCGCCCTCCATCTTCTCGGGGGACCACGACCCTCTGATCGCAAGCTCCGGGTGGCTTGGATAGGAGAGCGCCTCACCGATGTCAAGGACGACCATGTTCATGCCGATCCCGGCCATCCGCTCCGTGACCGCGCGATAGACGGGCTCGTCAAATTGGAGGCTGTCCGGATTGTCCTCCGGGCGGTCGCTCCACATCCGGGTCCCCAGATGAAGCAGCAGACTTCGAATAGGTACGCTTTTATTTCCCATATTCAGCCTCCAAGCAATATCATGTGGGGCAACTGCAATAACCAAGCCGCTACCGAAACGGCGGCAAGCGAAAGCGCCAGCTGTGAACAAGACGCGAAATTGAACCTATGGTTGCACCCGAACATGAAATGCCTTTTTGTCTTTGAAACCTGACATCTTCCCTTCGCCGCACAGTATAAACAAAAGGCATCCGGCAAATCAAGCCGAACACCTATCTTATCAACCATGATTTTATCACACATCCACTAATCATGTCTCGGCGAAGGCATTTTTAAGTTACAACCGCATTAGGTTTGGCGGCACCACACCCTTCTTCGATGTCATACCGCAATGTTAACTTTCAACGACAACCGTCAAACCATCTCGATGGCGGAATCGACGATGGTGCGCCTCTCCTTCGAGAACGCGAGGCCGACGAGCGTGAGCGTCT
>SAMEA104315424__coassemble_1576_pt1 | contig 9927 bp, 2 predicted proteins | sample SAMEA104315424__metabat2_low_PE_034 | metagenome-assembled genome bin SAMEA104315424 (sample SAMEA104315424) | gut metagenome | biome: Monkey gut; feature: monkey-associated habitat; material: faeces | place: China | collected 2013 | reverse complement strand
CGGCCGCCGCTACCGCCGCCAGGACGAGGCGGGGACGCCGTGGTGCATCACCGTCGATGCGCAGACCGTCCAGGACGGCACGTTCACCGTGCGCGAGCGCGATTCCATGGAGCAGAAGCGCATGACGTATGCGGAGTTCCTGGGCATGATGTACGAATCGCTTGAGTTCTGATTGGCCGCTTCTGCGGAATCTCAACACGCCAACGAAGATAATCCCGTTCCGCAGCGCGTCCGCTCCGTGTACGGGATGGGTTTTGCTGCTCTTTCTCTGCGCCAGATTTAACGTACGCTCTCGTGCGAAGCGCGAAACGCATTGCCTCCTCGCAAAAGTTGATGCTTGATTTTGTGTCGCGGATGTGATATCCTACACAACTTCACGCCTTAACAGTTAACAAATCGGTCGCTTACCGAACTTCATTGGCGCGTGGATTCGCAGATTTAACTTGAAGAAAGGGTGGATTTTGTCCGCATGCGCAGTGGCATGCCGTCGGATCCGCCCAAAACGAAAGGTAAGAGACATGGCCAAAGCCGAACGCAAAGTATTCGGGAAGCTCCAGAATACCTATGATCCGCCGGATCTCATCGAGATTCAGACGGCGAGCTACAATGATTTCCTGCAGGAGGGTGTGCCGCCAGCCAAGCGCGAAGAGAAGGGGCTCCAGGCGATTTTCCACGAGATCTTCCCGGCGGTGAGCTTCGACAGCCGCTATGTGCTCGATTTCGTCAGCTACAGGTTCGGCGAGCCGAAGTACTCGTTGTCCGAGGCTCTAAGCGACGGGCACACGTACTCCAAGCCGCTCCATGCCACATTCCGACTCAAGGACGGCGAGGATGTCCGCGAAGAGGATGTGTTCCTCGGCGACCTGCCGGTCATGACGTCCGACGGGGCCTTTGTGGTGAACGGGGCCGAGCGCGTAATCGTCTCGCAGCTGCACCGCAGCCCCGGCATATCGACGGAGCGCACGGTCCACGCGAATGGCCAGCCGCTGCTTTCGATGCGCATCATTCCCGACCGCGGCAACTGGATCGAGATCATGTTCGACACCAACGATGTGATGTGGTGCTTCATGGATCAGCGCCGCCGTCGCCGGAAATTCTACGCAACGACGCTTCTCCGCGCGTTCGGATATGGCTCAGACGAGGAGATCCTGCGCCTTTTCTACCGGTTCAAGACCCTAGATACCGGCGCAAAGTACACAGATGCGGATGTGCACGGGCTTCTGATGAAGGCCGACCTGGTGGATACCGAGTCCAGGGCGGTGCTCGCCCGCAGGTACGATCCCGTCACGCCGGCGCTCATCGAGCAGATCGCGGCGGCGGGCATCGCCAGCATCGAGGTGGTTGATGTTTCCGTCGACAACGGCACTCTCGTCAAGACCCTCAGGGAGGATGCCAAGGCGGGTATCCGCAACGAGGAGGATGCTCTCAAGGAGATATCCCGCCGCATCCGTCCGGGGGATCCGCCGACAGCCACGAACGCCAAGGCGCTCATCAAGAGGCTGTTCTTCGAGCTCGGCCAGTACGATCTCGGATACGTCGGCCGCCACAAGATCAACAAGAAGCTCGGCCTTTCGGGCAAGGTGCCGGAGGAGCTCCGTACGCTCCACAACAGCGGCATCGACGTGATCGAGGCGATCCGCCTCCTGCTCAAGATATACATGGGCAAGGAGCCGCTCGACGACATCGACCATCTCGGCAACCGCCGCATCCGCACCACGGGCGAGCTGATCGAGAACCAGTGCCGCGTGGGCCTCGCCCGCACGAAGCGTCTCGTCCTCGAGCGCATGACGGTTCACGATCCCGCGGTTTCGGGTCCGCTCACCCCGCAGCGCCTCATCAATTCGAAGACGTTCTCGTCGGTGGTGCAGGACTTCTTCGCCCGCAGCCAGCTTTCGCAGTTCATGGATCAGACGAACCCGCTTTCCGCGCTTGCGCACAAGCGGCGTCTCTCCGCGCTCGGCCCCGGCGGCCTCTCCCGCGAGCGCGCCGGCTTCGAGGTGCGCGACGTGCATCCCTCGCACTACGGCCGCATCTGCCCGATCGAGACGCCTGAAGGCCCGAACATCGGCCTCATCTCGTCTCTCGGCCTCTATGCACGCGTGAACCGCTTCGGATTCATCGAGACGCCGTACCGCGTGGTGCGCAACGGCAAGGTGACGAACACGGTGGAGTACCTTCCGGCAGACGTGGAGGAGCAGTACGTGATCGCCCAGGCGAACGTGCCGCTGAACGAGGACAAGACCTTTGCCGAAGAGAAGGTGACGTGCCGCTGGAAGACGGAGTTCTGCGACAAGCCCGCGAAGGACGTCCAGTACATGGACGTCGCGCCGATGCAGGTCATCTCCATCGCAGCCGGCCTCATCCCGTTCCTTGAGCACGACGACGCAAACCGCGCGCTCATGGGCGCGAACATGATGCGCCAGGGCGTTCCGCTCATGCAGAGCGAGCGTCCGTATGTCGGCACCGGCCTCGAGGGGATCGCCGCCAAGGACAGCCGCGTGATAGTGTGCGCGGAGGAGCCGGGCGTGGTGGCCTACGTCGATGCGTGCACTGTTCTCACCACGGCTGACGGGAAGCTTCCCTCCGGCGTGGAAGCGAATCCGAAGGATCCGCAGAAGTACGATTACGCCAAGGAGGCGAAGAAGGGCGTGCGGCGCTATTCGCTGCAGAAGTACCGCCGATGCAACGCCGGCACATGCTTCAACCAGAAGCCGATCGTCAAGCATGGGCAGAAGGTGATGCCCGGCGACTGCCTGGCGGACGGCCCCGCGACGGATCAGGGCGAGCTCGCGCTCGGCAAGAACCTGCTCGTGGCGTTCATGTCATGGCGCGGCTACAACTTCGAGGACGCCATCCTCGTCAACGAGCGGCTTGTGCGCGAGGACGTGCTCACGTCGCTCCACATCATCACGTTCGAGTGCGGCGCCCGCGACACCAAGCTCGGCTCCGAGGAGATCACGCGGGACATCCCGAACGTTGGCGAGGATGCGCTCAAGAACCTCGGCCCCGACGGAATCATCCGCGTCGGCGCGGAGGTGAAGCCTGGCGACATCCTTGTCGGCAAGGTCACGCCTAAGGGCGAGACGGAGCTTTCCCCGGAGGAGCGCCTGCTCCGCGCGATATTCGGCGAGAAGGCCGCAGACGTCCGCGACACTTCGCTCACGGTTCCGCCGGGAACGACCGGCGTGGTGATGGCCGTGAAGGTCACCACCGCCGACCAGGCGGCGGATGGCGAGCGCAAGCCAACGAAGAAGGCCATACGCGACGCGGAGCGCAAGCGCGCGGACAAGATCAAGAAGGTGGAGAACGAGCTTGCCACGGCGTTGGCCACGGCGTTCCTCAACCAGAAGCTCACGGTTGACATCACCGACTCCGACACGCAGGAGATCATCGTGCCGGCAGGCAAGAAGATCACCAAGACGGCGCTGTCCAAGCTCACGAAGGCCCGCAACCACTACCATGTGGAGGATGGGGAGGACGCCGAGAAGTTCGAGGCGGTGTTCGCTCCGTTCCGCGAGAAGTTCGCGGCGCTCGAGGATGCCGCCGTCAAGGAGGGCGACGAGTTCGGCGAGCTTCCGGAAGAGGGCGCGATCATCAAGCAGGTGCGCGTCTACCTCGTCGACAAGAAGAACCTTTCGGTCGGCGACAAGATGGCGGGCCGCCACGGAAACAAGGGCTGCATCTCGCGCATCCTTCCGAGCTGCGACATGCCGTTCCTGCCGGACGGCACCCCGGTGGACATCGTGCTGAACCCGCTAGGCGTGCCTTCGCGCATGAACCTCGGGCAGCTGTTCGAGACATACCTCGGCCTCGCCTGCAAGCTTCTCGGATTCCACGCCGCGACGCCGTGCTTCGACGGCGTGCAGGAGGACGAGATCGACGAGTGCCTGCGCAAGGCCCGCGAACAGCAGGAGAAGGACGAGGGCGAACTCGCCTGGATCAATACGGACGGCAAGACCGTGCTCTACGACGGCCTTACCGGCGAGCCCTTCGCACAGCGCGTGGTGGTCGGCGTGATCTACATGCTGAAGCTGCACCACCTCGTGACGGACAAGATCCACGCCCGCTCGATCGGGCCATATTCGCTCGTGACGCAGCAGCCCCTCGGCGGCAAGGCGCAGATGGGTGGCCAGCGCATGGGCGAGATGGAGGTGTGGGCACTCGAGGCGTATGGCGTGAGCTATGCGCTGCAGGAGCTCCTCACCGTCAAGTCCGATGACGTCCAGGGCCGCACCCGCATCTACGAATCCATCGTCAAGGGCAACAACGTGCTCGATTCCGGGATGCCGGAATCCTTCTCGGTGCTCATCCACGAGCTGCGCGGCCTCTGCCTCGACATGCAGCTGCTTGGCGGCGACTCGGAGAAGTTCGCCCCGGCGGGGCGCCAGGCGGCGGACTCGAAGGACGTCGCCGACGTCACGGACCTTCTGGGCGGTGTGAACCTCTAATTTTTTCGCAAGGAGAACTGAAGAATGAAATCCTACAATTCGGTTGACATTTTTGGCGGGCAGTATTCCGCATCCGTCCACTACGATGCGGTCAAGGTGCAGCTCGCCTCGCCGGAGACCATCCGCGCATGGTCGCACGGCGAGGTGAAGAACCCCGAGACGATCAACTACCGCACGTACCGTCCTGAGAAGGACGGCCTCTTCTGCGAAAAGATATTCGGGCCTACCCGCGACTGGGAGTGCGCCTGCGGCAAGTACAAGCGCATCAAGAACAAGGGCATGGTCTGCGACCGCTGCGGCGTAGAAGTGACGCTCGCATCCGTGCGCCGCCAGCGCATGGGGCACATCGAGCTTGCCGTCCCGTGTTCGCACATCTGGTTCTTCAAGTGCAATCCGAGCCGCATCGGCCTGCTTCTCGACATGACGGCATCCTCGCTCGAGCGGGTGCTGTACTATCAGGACTGGATGGTCATCGAGCCTGGCGAAACCCCTCTCAAGGAGGGGCAGACGATGTCCGACCAGGAGAAGGCCGACGCCGAGGCGAAGTACGGCGATGCGTTCCGCGCGGAGATGGGCGCGGAGGCGGTCCGCAAGATGCTCCGCAAGCTCAACCTCGACAAGCTCATGCTCGACCTTGAGGAGCAGATGGAGAACACCCGCTCCAAGCAGAACCGCAAGAAGATCTCGAACCGCATGAAGGTCGTCGAGGGCTTCCGCAGCTCCAACGGCAAGCCGGAGTGGATGGTGCTCGACGTACTTCCCGTGATCCCTCCGGAACTCCGTCCGCTCGTTCCACTTGAGGGCGGCCGCTTCGCGACCTCCGACCTGAACGACCTCTATCGCCGCGTGATCAACCGCAACAACCGCCTGAAGAACCTTCTCGCGCTCAAGACGCCGGACGTGATCATCCGCAACGAGAAGCGCATGCTCCAGGAGGCGGTGGACGCGGTGTTCGACAACGGCCGCCACGGTCGTGCGGTGACCGGGCCGGGCAACCGCCCGCTCAAGTCCCTTGCCGAGATTCTCAAGGGCAAGCAGGGCCGTTTCCGCCAGAACCTGCTAGGAAAGCGCGTCGACTATTCCGGCCGTTCCGTGATCGTGGTCGGCCCTGAACTCAAGCTGCCGCAGTGCGGCTTGCCGAAGGAGATGGCGCTCAGGCTGTTCGAGCCGTTCATCATCCGTTCGCTCAAGGACAAGGGCATCTGCCACACGGTCCGCACGGCAAGGAAGATGATCGAGCGCCAGGCCCCGGAGGTGTGGGATGTGCTGGACGAGGTGATCCAGGACAAGACCGTTTTCCTCAACCGCGCGCCTACCCTGCACAGGCTCTCGATCCAGGCGTTCGAGCCTGTCCTTGTTGAAGGCAAGGCGATCCGCCTGCACCCGATGGTCTGCACTCCGTTCAACGCAGACTTCGACGGCGACCAGATGGCTGTGCACGTGCCGCTCTCGATCGAGGCCCAGATGGAATCGCGCCTGATGATGCTTGCGGCGACCTCGATCTTCAGTCCGGCGTCCGGCAAGTCCGTGATGACCCCTACGCAGGATGTGTGCCTTGGCCTCTACTTCCTTACGACGCCCGGCCAGCAGGACAAGCTTTCCGGCAAGATCGCCGGCAAGGCGAGCTTCGCGGGCGAGCACCTGCCGCTATTCAACGACATCGGCGAGGTGGAGTTCGGCATAGCGGAGGGAGTGATCTCCTACCACAGCCGCATCCGCCTGCGCAACCGCGACTTCGGCCATCCGGAGCGTCCGCACGGCAATTCCGAGAAGCGCACCATCGAGACTACGGCGGGCCGCGTGATCTTCAACGCGATCTTCCCCGTGGAGATGGGCTTCTGGAACGACAAGGTGACGAAGTCCACGGTCGGCAACCTCATCCTGGACTGCCACCGCGTGGCCGGGCATGATGCGGCGGTCAAGCTGATCGACGACCTGAAGAACCTCGGCTACCACTACGTGACGATCTCCGGCGCGTCGATGGGCCTCAAGGACATGATCCGCCCGGCAGACAAGGACGAGGTGATCGCGAAGGCTCGTCAGGATGCGGAGAAGGTTCAGGCCCAGTTCCAGCAGGGCGTGATCACCGATGGCGAACGCCACAACAAGGTGGTCGACATCTGGTCCGCCGCGACCGAGAAGGTCGGCGAGGATCTCTACAAGACGATCGACCGCAACGTGTCCGCCGACAACCCGAAGCCCACGGAGCTGAACCCGGTGTTCATGATGGTCGATTCGAAGGCCCGCGGCTCAAAGCTCCAGATCCGTCAGCTCGCCGGCATGCGCGGCCTCATGGCCAATCCGTCCGGCGACATCATCGAGCGCCCGATTACCGCGTCCTTCCGTGAAGGGCTTTCGGTGCTCGAATACTTCATTTCGTCCCACGGCGCCCGCAAGGGTCTCGCGGATACGGCGCTCAAGACCGCCGACGCGGGCTACCTTACGCGCAAGCTCGTAGACGTGTCGCAGGATGTGATCATCTCGATCGAGGACTGCAACACGGTCAACGGCATCGAGGTCGAGGCGATCGTCGAGGGCGACGAGGTCAAGGTGACGCTCGCCCAGCGCGTCCTCGGCCGCACCGCGCTCTACGACATCACGGATTCCTGCAAGAACGTGATTGTCAAGGCGAACGAGATCATAGACGAGGCGGCCTGCGCCGCGATCTCCAAGGCGGGCATCGAGAAGGTGTGGATCCGCTCCGGACTCACCTGCGACGCCGAGCACGGAATGTGCGCGAAGTGCTACGGACGCGACCTGTCCACGGGCCGCGAGGTCGAGATCGGCACGGCGGTGGGCATCATCGCCGCCCAGTCCATCGGCGAACCCGGCACCCAGCTTACGATGCGTACGTTCCACATCGGCGGCACGGCGTCCACGACCGCAAAGGTCCCCGAGATCGTCCTCAAGAACGCCGGCATCGTCAAGTTCGTCGATGTGAGGAAGGTGCGCAACGACGAGGGCCGCGAAGTCGTGCTCAACAAGAACGGCACGATGGAGATATGGTCGAAGGAGGGTTCGCGCCTCGATTCCTACTCGCTCCAGATGGGTTCCGAGCTTCTGGTTGAGGATGGCGCGACGGTCAAGGCCGGACAGAAGGTCGCGACGTGGGACCCGCACTCGGTGCCGGTCCTTTCCGAGGCCCACGGCATCGTGGAGTTCGTGGACTTCGAGGAGGACGTCTCCGTCAAGTCCGAGATCGACCGCGCTACCGGCGCGAAGACGCTCGTGGTGCTCCCCACCTCGGACACGAACCTGCATCCGCAGATCGTGATTCGCGGCAAGGATGGCGCGGACGCGAACAAGATGCTCGACCAGCACGACATTCCCACGAACGCCATCGTCATGGTGACGAACGGCATGAAGGTCTCCCCCGGCATGCTCCTCGCAAAGACGCCGCGTGAGGCGGCGAAGACGAGGGACATCACCGGCGGTCTGCCGCGTGTGGCGGAGCTGTTCGAGGCCCGTCAGCCGAAGGATGCCGCCGAAATCTCAAAGATCGAGGGCATCGTCGATTTCGGCGAACCGGTGCGCGGCAAGCGTACGCTGCTCGTCAAGGACGAGATCACGGGCCAGGTCGAGGAGCACCTGATCCCGATGGGCAAGCAGATCGTCGTGTTCAAGGGCGACCGCGTGAAGAAGGGCCAGCAGCTGACCGAAGGCCCGATCATCCCGCAGGAGATCCTCGAGGTGTCCGGTCCGCAGGAGCTGCAGAAGTACCTCGTCGATGAGGTCCAGCAGGTCTACCGTCTGCAGGGCGTGGAGATCAACGACAAGCACATCGAGATCATCGTCCGCCAGATGCTCCGCAAGGTCCGCATCACGAACCCGGGCGACACGGACTTCCTCTGGGGCGATCAGGTCACGCGCCAGACGTTCCTGCGCGTCAACGACCAGATGACGATGGAAGGTCGCCGTTCGGCGGAAGCGCAGCCCGCGCTGCTCGGCATCACGAAGGCCGCCCTCGAGACCGATTCGTTCATCTCTGCGGCATCCTTCCAGGATACGACCCGCGTACTCATCGAGAGCCTCCACGATGGGGCGCGTGGACGAGCTGCGCGGCTTCAAGGAGAACGTGATCCTTGGCCACCTCATCCCCGGCGGCACCGGCTTCCCCCTGCACCGCTACCTGAAGCTCGTGCCGCTCTGCGAACCCGTCTCGGACGAGGTCATGGAGGAGCTGCGCAAGGAGAAGCAGGCCAAGCTCGATGCGCTGTTCGGTACCGTCCCGCCGCCAAGCGAGGAGGATGACGACGATGACGGCGAGGCCTTCCCGGTCGCCAGCCAGGAGGCGACTCCCGAGGCGATCGCCGCAGAGGAGGCAGCCCAGATCGTCGCCGAGGCCGAAGAGAACGAGCAGTAACAGGCCGGGGCGGCAATGGCCTTCGGCATTCCAGAGCAGACTATCGAGGAGATCAAGGCCCGGACGGACCTTGCGGACCTGATAGCGGGCTATGGGATACAGGTGAAACGGGCAGGCGGGTCCTACAAGGCCTGCTGCCCGTTTCACCATGAGAAGACTCCAAGCTTCAACATAAACCCGGAACGTGGCTTCTACCACTGCTTCGGCTGCGGGGAATCCGGCGACGCCATCAAGTTCGTGATGCGCTACGAGGGGCTGCCCTTCATAGACGCCGCGAAGAAGCTGGCCGCCGCCGCCAACATCACCATAGAGGAAAAGGCCGATCCGCAGGCAAGGGTTCGCAAGAGGCTCTTCGAGCTGCACGCCGAACTCGCGGCATTCTACCAGAGGTGCCTCAAGTCCGCGAAGGAGGCGTCACGCGCTCGCGCATACCTCAAGTCGAGGGACCTTTCGGACGAAATCATCGACAGGTTCCAGATCGGCTATGCGCCCCAGTCGGTTGACGCGATGCTCAAGTGGGCGGCGAAGCACCATTTCACGATGGAGGAGCTTGCGGCGGCAAGCGTGATGCGTCCGCCTCGCCAGCCAGGGCGTTCCCCCTACTCGCCGTTCGCAGGACGACTGATGTTTTCCATAAGGGACAGGTCTGGCCGCGTAATCGCGTTTTCCGGGCGTACGCTTGAGACCGACAAGGCGAAGATGAGGGGCGGCAAATACGTCAACTCGTACGATTCTCCGATATTCAAGAAGTCGAATGTGCTGTATGCGCTCGATCAGGCCGCAATAAGGATTTCGGGGGCGAAGCCGATCCGGGAGGCCATCGTCTGCGAGGGGCAGATAGACGTGATACGCTGCCATGCGCACGGGTTCGACAGGGCGGTGGCGTCGCAGGGCACGTCCTTCACGAAGGAGCACGTGCAGATACTGCAGAAGGTGGCAGACGCGGCCATCCTCGTGTTCGACGGGGATGCCGCAGGGAGAAAGGCCGCGATCCGCACCGGCTCGGAGATGCTTGAGGCCGGACTGATGGTGCGCGTGGCCCGTCTTCCGGCAGGCGAGGATCCCGATTCATTGCTACGCACGAAAGGGGCGGAGGCGTTCCAGGCGTGCCTCGAC
>SAMEA104315424__coassemble_1566_pt1 | contig 9966 bp, 4 predicted proteins | sample SAMEA104315424__metabat2_low_PE_034 | metagenome-assembled genome bin SAMEA104315424 (sample SAMEA104315424) | gut metagenome | biome: Monkey gut; feature: monkey-associated habitat; material: faeces | place: China | collected 2013 | reverse complement strand
GCAATGAATTGCGTCCCTCCCAGTGCCATGCGCGATGGCGAGGGCGCCATCGCCACGATACCAGCGCGTGAATGCAAAACTACCATCTACCAACTACCAACTATCCTAAAACCTCTACACTTCTCCACGGCTAAAATCCTCAAATGCCTAAATGCCCAAATGCAATCGCAAATCGTAAATCGTAAATCGCAAATTAGCCTCATGTAGTCTGCGCGTCCCTGGACCTTACGACCCCGCTGCCGAAATCGAACCTGCTGATGTCGATCTCGTCAACGGTGAACGGTTTCGCCGTCTTCCAGCCTCCCCGCGTGTAGTCGGGGAAGTCGAGTATCTTCGAGCCTGCGTTCACGGAACGCTCGGAGAGCTCGACGATTTCGCCCGCGACCCTCCAGAACGGATGCCTGTACCGCTCGCGGATCTCCATCGCCTTCTTGAAGCCGAAGAACTTGCCGATGTGAGCATCGGTCTTGTCAATCCATCCGAACTGGCAGGGGCTGCCCATCTCGTAGACCTCCTCCGGCGTCGCCGGGAAGTATATGCCCCTGAAGATGCCCTTCGTGCCGAGGTAAAGGTTGCCGCGATCATACGGGCACGGCGTGCACACGTTGTGCTTCAGCGTGAGCGTCTTGCCCATGGCGGTGTGCAGGAGGCACATGTTTATGTCGCCCTTCACCATCTTCTGCGTGTGGCGGCTGAACGTCCTTCCGTCCACGCCGGTAACGCGATCGTCTGCCCATTCACGCCGCGCCCGTCAAGAATTCACGTCTATTCCGGTCCATCTTTCATTTCCCTTTCTTTACTATTGCCGCACAGTGATCGGTCTTCAGCTCAAGCGTGAAGACGCGCCCCCAATCCGTGTCCTTAACGGCGTACGGATAGTCTTTGACCTCACGCCCCAATTCATCGAACACGAAAACGTCAACGTCCGGCTTCTCGCCACGCCAGCCAAAATCGCCCGAGACGGCGGTCAGGATACGCTCCTTGCCGACAAGCCAGCCACCATGCAACTCAATCGGCGTGAACGGGAACATTTTCGATGTGAGCGACGGGCACCCTGTGCTGCCGCAGTAATGGTAATAGAGGGCGCCACGCTTAAGTGCCATACGCTGATCCGCCGCCATGTCCTTCGGCGTATTGGCGTAGGTGAGCATGTCGCCCAACTGTATCGGCGTGTAAAGGTGTGAAAGCGCGATCCAGCGAGAGTTGTAAGTCTCTTCAAAGCGCGGGAAACGGAACCTCCGTTCGCTTCTCGTCTCGGGGCTGAAGTTGCCGACAAGCAGCTTCCCTCGCTTGTTCATTATGTGATCGAAAAGATCAAGGGTGAATCCGAGCTTCAGAATACAGACGTAACTGACCTTGCGCTTCACATTGTTGGATTCGTCCAGCTCCACCGTCGCGCCGTCCCACATGTTGGTGCCATAATATTTTCTGCTGTTGCAGTGGTTGAGCTCGTCATGGTAGATGCCGTCGAGATCGAAATTATCCAGTGTCCAGTCCACCAGCTTCATGTAGTCGCCACCGAAAAGATTGTCCTTCGTCGGCACGAAGACCTTCTGCGTAGGGCCTCCGTTGTAGTTCATCTTTACCCCCTTCACATTCACCATGCGGCATTCCTCGTACTTGTCGTCGTCAACACCCACGCTGATCTGGTTGTGCATGTAGGTAAGTACTTTCATGTTCGGCGTGTACTTCCGAGCATTGGCTATACACTCCCGGATGAATCTATGCACCACCACTGGATCCTCTTCAACAGCGTGCTTAGCATCGATCCGCACCCGTACTTTCGGGGAATTCATGCCCATACCGAAGATGACATCCTTGTACGCTTTGTATTTGCCACCGAGATGACTCCATATATGACATCCGAAGGAGTCCATTGACAATCCCATATTCTGTTCAAGACGCTTGCATCCCTTCTCGCTGTAGCTATGGAAAAGATTCATCGACAGATTGAAGCATCCGGCGATGGGAAAGTTCACGTCCCAGTCTCGGCGAACGGCGTTCACGAAATCGTAGTAATCTTCCGACGCCATAGGATAAATAGACCACTCGATGGTGCGCGGCTCGCCCGGCTTAAGCGCCAACCCGTCCGTGCGGATGCCGAATACGCCGTCCTTGCAGTACTGCACATTCTGCACGCGGAACACGTCGTCCTGCGCGAGAAGCGCCACAGCGCATCCCTTCCCAGCCCGCACGCCAAACACCGACGGGTGTCGCCCTCCCGGAAACTCCTCCGCACCTGGCGACGGATCGCCCGCAACATAGACTGGGTCGAATCCCTTCTGCGGAATCTCGTACCGAACCTTCACGCCGATCAGTTTGTTCGTCCTGGACAAAAACGTATCGAACACATCTACGCGGTTCTTCCTCACCTCAACCTTACGCGTCACAGAATAGAACGCCGTTTCCAGAACGTTCTCGCACCCCGTCGACACTTCTCCACCGCCCGGTACCGAGAACGCGCTCCGCACCGGAATCGCAATGCCCCCAACATCCACCACGACATCCATTCCATCCTGTTTGGCCCCAAACCGTGTCTCGATCGGCGGCGCAACAGTGGCCCGCACCTCTTTTTCCTCAATGTGATTCAGCTTCGTTGGCACGTCCTCCACCCGCACCTTGAATCCGCTGAACACCACCTGCGGCTTGTAGTTGGTGATGTTGTTGGCGGTGTAGAACGACCCGGAAAGCCCGCCCGCCCGCAGCGTGACAACGTTCGTCCCAGCGGTGCGCACAACGTCCGATATATCGAGCACGGTACGCGTCGCCTCGGAAGTTGGCGGAACAAACTGGTTCTCCGCTGTCCTGAAATCTGGAAGATACAACGCATACCATTTATCCGAACCGTTGTCGGCGCGATACAAGCCATGCCACCGGCTTGGAATAGAATACGGCCGGTTCAGGAGACGTGTCTCGCTTCGCGTTGCGGCGGAGGTCAGCACCTTCCCGTTCACGAAAATCTGCCAGCAGGGACACCATCCCGATGCCGTAGGATAGTCAATGCGGTTGCGGAACTCAACCACCACACGCCCCCTTAACGAATCTACCGCCGGAAATGTCCACTCGCGACTCTGACGGTTACCAAGTCGCACTTCTCGCATTTCTGCCAAAAGCATTTGGCCCTCTGCACACGCACAGGCCGCTCCCATTATGACAGCCAACGTCACAATCCAGACAGGAAAAAACTTCATTTCATCATCCTTCCATTAGACTAACCCGCATTGCCTTTTCGCATCCCGATGCGCAAAGCTTGTATTCAAACGCTTACGCTCTATTCACTCTCACCTGAATGAAACAATGAATCCACTTGACGAGAAAGTCAAGTAGAGGCCATCCGCCTTGGCCGACAGCACGGCGCGGAGACCGGTTCCACGCAGACTTGGCGCCTTCCAGGACATTCCTGAAGCATCTACGTCGGAAGCTTCCACAATCCTGAACGTCCGTCCGCACAGCTCCGCCGAAATGTTGCCATGGAAGGCCAACGTCCCATTTCCCGTGACACGCACACCCTGCGCACGAAGAGTACCAAAGGAACCATCCTGATTAACGCCAATCACCACCTGCCCACCTTCAGGCAGCTCCAGCATGCCATTGAGGATGGCGGCTGCGCCCGGTAGCGTCAAGGTCGAGGGCATAACGCGCGTAGCGGAAATCGAACCACCCAACGCCAGATTCGCCACCGCAAGATCGGCATAGGGATGGTTCAACGTCGCACCGGCAGCTACCGAAACCTCGCCATACGCCCATTCATTCGTGTCGCCTCGCCACTTCGAGCACAGCGCACCACTGATGCGGAAGCGCAAACGGTCGGAGAGGCAGTTCTTGAACATCAGCACCTCACCGACCTTTAATCCACCGTAGACGCCCCGAATCGTACTACCTTCCGCATTGACCACACCAGCCTGGGTGTTACCACCGATCTGCTGGAGCGGCGTGCCGCCATCGGCGACAACGCGCTGCGCGAGTACATGCACACCGTCTCCAATTCGCTTCGAATGGCCAGCAACCTCTTCTCCATCCACAAACACAAGCCCCGTATTTAGGGGAGAATACATTCTGCCCGGACAACTTACGCTGGAATGGACGGGGAATGCGTTCCCGTTACCGCCGTTGCCACGATTCCAATGGTACTGCGTGCCGAAGAAGCACGGCCCGATAAACTCTTTTCCGTTACTGCTGAGCGCATAGCCCTTCACATCAGGGTCGTCCATCCAAACGGCAAAGATGTCCTTTAAGCCATTGGATTCCGAGAACTGTGGATTTCCCTCCAGGCAAGCACCCCAGCCGTCCGTGTGGACACAGTTTGCGTAAGTACCAAAATCCAGCATCGTGAGATTGCCGACGGCATTCTCAACAAGATACGGCTTGCGCACTACGAGCGATGTGTTCCAGTTGTACTTGCGCCATGTGGTGGCCTTAAATGCCCGTGACGAATCCTCCATGTCATGCCACGCCGAAACAAGTTTCTTTCCGTCTGTCAGCGTCCAGTCGATCGTATCAAGCTGAGTCGCATCCAAATGATATTCGCCAGAACGCACGTAAAGCGGCGACACGCTGAGGATACCGGCGGATACGGTTATGTTTGATGCCGCCGGATCTGCGATTTTCAGTTCGCCCTCACCCAACTTCACAAGTCTGTCGGTGTCCGATGATACGGTTTGCACGCGAGATTCGCCCGTGACGTCAAGGATTGCATCACCGTCAAAGGCAAGATCCGGCACAAGCGGTTGCCGGTCACCGGACATCTCAAACGTACTGGCCGCAACGATATTGCTGGAGGTGCGCGTAAGTGTGTCGAAGCAGAGATTTGTTGTGCCCAGAACGTGCGCCGCGCCGGCGATGTCGAGTGTGTCAATGGAAAACTTGAATGCTCCAACATCAAGTGTGGCATCTTCCGACAAAGTGAGATTCTTAAGCTTCAACCCAAGCCATTTCGACTGCAGTTGTGCTTCTACTCGCAAAGCCGTTGCCTCGGAAAGCCGGTTCGAGTAGATCAAAGCCTCCGCGAGGACAAACCCACCCGCATACGGCGTGGAATGACCGATGGTGGCAATGGCAAGGCTCGTACCATCCCTGAGCCGATTGCGGTAAAGATGGAAGCCACGCGGAACACGATACGTGTACGCAACGCGCATTCCATCAATGTGAATGTTGTCCTTAACCGTTTCCCCCATACCATCCGTGTAGAAGGCAAAGCCATTCCCACCACCGCCAAGACCGCGCGTATGGTAGGACGGATCATTGCCAAGCAGACAAGGCCCGCTAAACTGCTTACCATCGATCAGTTCATGGTCGATGGCATCGTCACGGTCTTTCCACACGAAGAACACATCACCAAAGTTGATGTTTTTCTTTTTCTCCGGCCCAACATCGTAGAGGGCAAGCATGGCCCCATGGCCGTCAGGAACGGCGGTTGTCCTGTTCCGAAGCGTTCCGAAATCGATGAGACCGAGTCCATTGAGCGTCTCTTCTGCGACGTATGGCTTGGTGAACCAAGGCTTGAAGCACGCCCCATTCCCGTCCGCGTCCTCTACCTTGCTAATCAGGTTCGTACCGTTTGAAGTTGAATATGTAATAGTGGAAGCATCGCTTGCGTCAAGACGCAGAGAAGGCCTAAATGTATCATCAAGCGGAATCGCCGCCGGACGTGCCGAAGCGAACGCACCTTCGGCCACAACTACGGAGAGGTTCGTGATGCTGGATGTCGCAATCTCAAGGCGACCTTCGCCTGATTTCGTCACCGTCACGGGATTTTCGCCATACACGTACTCAATCTTGAGTACTTCGTTGGCGGCGACCACGATGTTCGTATCGGCGGTGATCTCAACGGAATCGATGAGATTGGTCGTCACCGTTCCCGCCGCAACGTCAATCGTCGTGTCGGCCTCAAGCTTCAGCTCCCCGACAACCTCGACCGCGCCAAGAGGCGCCGAAAGCAGAAAAGTAGCCAGAACGAGTCCCTGCGGCATGAATCTATCGGCACAGATGCGTCTATAAGTTGTTTTCATGTTATGAGATCGTTGCAAGACCCTCTTTCGCGTCGTCCACGAGCCGAGCCACACAGCCTTGAGTAACCCGCAGAACGTCACTCGCAGTGGTAGAACCGCAACACCGATAAAATACCAAAATCCGCTCCATATGCGCAATAAGAAAATGATTTTTTTTTCTATTGGGGGGGGGGTAATTGTAATTTATTGCTTTTTTACGTGTATTTTCACCGCATATATTGAAGTGACGGCAAGTCATTTACATCGGTGACTGTGCCGACATTCCTTCTTGCCTTTGTTGTATCCGCCAAGTTCAAAGCCTCTGGAAGCAATTGCAAGACTTCCGCATTTGTGGACGGAGCAGAGCCCGGATTTTTGCCGGCCATGAATTTTCTCTGCGCAAATGCGGCGCACCTAACTCTCAGACACCTTCCGCTGCCTATATCGAATATCGAAAAACGCAGGATGCGGAGCTATTTCCCGGAGCGGTCGTAGGTGTTGTTCGGCACTGGCGAATATACGCAGTTCTCGAATCGGATGTTCGCGAGGCCCTTGCAGGCGTCCATCCGTGCGCCCGCGAAGAAGACAGGCGCACCGGACACCTCCACCGCATAACGCCCCGGCCCGACCGGCTTCGCCGCCAGCTTCCGTCCGTAGACGTCGAAGAACGTCGGTTCGCCGCCCGAAAACACGAGAATCATTTCCTCCTCCGCTCCCGTCGTCCAGACCATCCCAGACGGGGTGCCGTCAGGACGAGTCCACTGCGGGTGGAAGACCGTCCGCGCCGCATCGTGCCATGCGCCCTGCGCCTGCACCGATCCGGCGGGCCGCATCCGGACGAAGGCCCCGTAGGCCGCGTAGGCGGGCTTGGGCGTGAAGTCCGCGTGCATAAGCCCGAAGTGGTGTTCGCTGTAGAACGGATCATTCTCCTTCGCCCGCAGGTTGTACGGGAAGTACGCCGCTACGCCCTCCGCAAAGGCAGTCCCCAGCGCACGAGACGTGTAGCGCGCCTGGTTCTCCTCCGTGTTCGTGCCGAAGACGCCCCGGTCGGGAAGGATCGTGCAGAGGACGGCCGCCCCCTTGCGCTCGCCGCGATAGCGGATCACGCCCGCCGCCGCCAACTCGACGCCCGCCGCCGTCCGTCCCGCGACCAGCGGAATCCACTCGGCGTCCACGCCCGCGCGATCCGGCGCGAGGTAGCGGCGGGCGCGGAATCCCGTCGGCTCCTGCCGAACGCCGGCCGCGAGCCCCGCCGGCGTCGCGTAGACGCGGGCGTCCGCCGGGAAGGCCCCGCGCGGCGCAGACCACTTCGACCGTACGCCGAACGGGAAGCGCTCGACGGCGCGGGCGTCCTGAAGGCCCTCGACGGACACGTCGCCCCGCCGCCCGTAGCAGCAGGGAATGCCGCCGAAGTCCACAAACACGCCGCCGGAACGGATGAAGCCGTTCACGGCGTCGATCGTGTCGGCGGGAAACGTCTCGTCAAACGGGTAAAGGACGGCATCGACCTCCCCGGCATTCAACCGCCTCACCGTCTCCTCCTGCGAGCATGCCCGGACGGAGCTTCCAGCCGGCAGGACGTCCCGCACCTGATCGGCCAGCGACTGGTCCGCCACCTCGCCAGAGACCTGGCAGTCCGCCAGAATGGCCCGCCACGTCTTCTGCTCCGGACGGGCCGTCTTCAAGCCCGCCAGCAGAACCGACGCGAGCGTAAGCCGCCGCGAATGCGTAGGCCACCCGATCTCCGTTATCCAGATGGGCCTGTCCACGCATCCGTGCCTCTCCATCAGCCCCCGCAGGTCTCTCAACTGACCGCCGAGCGTTGCCTCCGGCGCGCGCGGATGCGAATACGGATGCACGTTCATGACGTCGAACGCATTCGTCGCCCCGGCCTTGAACGCCTTCTCGATCCAGTCGAGCGGCACTCCCGCCGTGCCGGTGAAGGCCACCTTGACGGACGGGTTCGCGCTCTTCACCGCCGCATGGGCCGTCCGCAGCAGCTTCGCGTAGAGCGCGGGATCTGCCCCCTTGAAGAAATGGTCGAGGTTCGCCTCGTTCCAGATCTCGACTACGGGAACGCTCGTGCCGAAGTGCCGGACGAACGCCTCGACGAACGCGCCGTAGCGGCGGAAGTCCTCCGCCGTGTACCGGGCCACGTCATCTCGTCCGCGCAGCCCGTAGAGGATCGGCAGCCAGCGGATGTCCCGCGCCGCGAGGTCTTCGACCAACTGGTCGTAGGGAGAGAAGTCCAGGCTGCCGTCCGCCCGACGGATGTCGCGCATCCGCACGTCGCTGCGAATCCAGCCTACGCCCAGCAGCTCGGCGGACAGCAGCGATTTGCCGAGAAGCGGCTCGGCGGCATCCGACGTCGTCACGTGTGCGCAGATCCCATACGGCGACAAGGCAACCGAAGAGCCTGTCGCCCCTAATGCCAGAAGCGGCGCCAAGACAATGGACAGACGGAATCGCACTTTCGACCTCACCGAATTGAGACTGCGAATCCGATGCCCGGCGCACGGCAGCGTATGACCGCCCCTGAATCCTCCGGCCCGCCCGAAACGTATGCAAGCACAACACGGTCCTTCCCCGTCTGCGAGTCAAAGGCAAACACATGATCGCCCGTCGTCACCTCGCCAATCTTCGTGCCGTTGACGAAGCAAGCCATGGTGCCGGCTCCATTCACAGCGACGCTGACCTGACGGTGCATCGTCCGCGTACACGTCCAGTCCAAGACGAGGTCGCCGCCATGGAGCGTCACGCCATCGGCGCTCCAAAGCGCCGATCCAGGCGCCGAGACGACCGCCACGCCACGGCACAGCAGCTTCTCGGCGTCCGTGCGCCAGTCGTACTCAATCGCGCCGACATCCCGCCTGCCGTTGCTGACGCGCGGGTTTCCAAGCGCATCGGCCAGGGCCTCCCACGGCTCGTCCCATATATCGACGAACTGGCCCGCATCCACATACGCCGAGGTCGAGAGCGGACGGTCATCCTCGCCGAAATCGCCGTTCGACAGGGTTTCGAGGCAGCCTGCCTTCGCAAAGGTCGAGCCTGTCGCGGATTCCGCGATATCGCACGACTCGTTCGGGTCGATAGCGCAGTTCTCGAGCGACATCGCAAGGCCGGCGGCCGCAATGCGGAACGCCGGGAGTCCCTGCGCCCAGTCCGGAAGATCCGTGCGCGTCGGGCGGTGGACGACGGAGTTGACGACGCGCGCGCAGGAGTCGAGCGCATAGTGGAGCGGCGCGACGACCGTGCAGCTCTCCAGCGTGTTGCAGTCCTTGATGTACGTCCCCGCGTCATTGCCACCCGCGAGGAAGCACTGGCGGAGATACCCGGCGCAGCGGACCCGACCGCCCTTGACGACGTCGTTGTCCACGAAAAGGCAGTTGTCGTAGTTGCCGCCGTAGGCCGCGCTCACGCGCACCGCCGAGCAGTTCGTGACCGTGCAGTCCCGGAGCCCCGGCGCGGTCGCCGCGAGATTGACCGTGCTGCCTGGCCCTACATAGACGCCGCCGCCCTGACGGTCTGCATCCTGCACGTCTTCCTTGAACGTGCGCCCGCCGCGCAGCGTGAAGCCCTGGACCCAGCCGCTCCTCAGGTAGAGGCAGCGCACGGCGCCCGGCCCGTTGCCGAACTTGTCGGGGCTTTCGGCCGAGGACGCGCCCGTGATGAACGTGACGCCGCGTCCCGCCGTCGAGCGGACGAGGACATTCCCCTGCGTCATGCAGAGGCGGTTCGAGAGCGACGTCCCGGTCGGCACCGCGCCGCCCGTGTCGTAGTCGCCCGGCTTCGCGAGCACGAAGCGGCACGTCTCGTCGGACGCCGCCGCCTTCTCGTAGGCCGCCTGAAGCGTCCGGTAGGGCTTCGCCTCCGTGCCGTCGGCCGCCGCGTCGTCGCCGTTCGCGGCATCCGCCCACACCGGCTTCATGAACACGCCCGTCAAGTCCGGCGTCTTCCCCGCCTTGGGCTTCAGCGTGAT
>SAMEA104315424__coassemble_1503_pt1 | contig 10315 bp, 7 predicted proteins | sample SAMEA104315424__metabat2_low_PE_034 | metagenome-assembled genome bin SAMEA104315424 (sample SAMEA104315424) | gut metagenome | biome: Monkey gut; feature: monkey-associated habitat; material: faeces | place: China | collected 2013 | reverse complement strand
ACGGGCACGGCGTGCACACGTTGTGCTTCAGCGTGAGCGTCTTGCCCATGGCGGTATGCAGGAGGCACATGTTTATGTCGCCCTTCACCATCTTCTGCGTGTGGCGGTTGAACGTCCTTCCGTCCACGCCGGTCACGCGATCGTCTGCCGGGAAGTTCTCGCGGCCGAACGCCTCGAACGAGGCGGACTTCGTCTCCATCGACACAAGCTGCTCGAAGCGGTCTCCACGGTTGATGTCGAGGCAGCGTCCGGCCGGGACGAGCCCGTGCGTCGGGTAGTAGTTGCCGTGGTGCTTCATGTGGCGGTCAATGCGCCAGAAGCGTCCGTCATGCGGACGGTACTGGAGGGCGCGCTGGTCATGCGTGTAGCCGACCTCAGCCTGGACGATCTCGCCGAGCTTGCCCTTGTGGATCAGGTTGAACGCCAGCATCTCAGCCTCGCCGTACGTGCAGTTTTCGAGCATCATGCAGTGGCGGCGGTACTTCTCGGCCGCCTCGACCGTCGCCCAGCACTCTTCGAGCGAAAACGCGCCCGGCACCTCCTGAAGGACGTGCTTGCCGTGCGCCATCGCGTAGACGTTGATCGGGCAGTGCAGCGGACGCGGGTCACGGAGTACACCACGTCGCACACGTCGCTGTCGCAAAGGCCCTTCCACGCGTCCTCGTCGCCGTTGCGGCTCCACTCCCTGGCCGGAGGCTTGCCGAGCGCCTTGAGGCACTTCTGCGTGAGGTCGAGGCGTTCCGGGTTGATGTCGGATATCGCCGTCACCTGGCATCCAGGGATCTGCGCTATGCGCTGAACCGCCGGAAGCCCTCGGCTGCCCACGCCGATAACGCCCACTCGCACCACCTTGAGCGGAGCCACGCGGAAGCCGTGCATCGATCCGCCTTCGCCGAAGCCGAGCGCATTGCCCTTCGATATGCATCCGGCGGCCACCGCAGCGGCCCCCATCCATGCCGTACCCTTGAGGAAATCACGTCTACTCTTGTCCATTGCTTTACCTTTCTAATTTATCTTGAATTGCCTTTAACCGTGTTGAAAGACAAATGCATCGGCCGTCGCGTTTTGTCGTTTCGGCCGTGATTTTAGCATTTCAAGCCATTCTTCGCAATCGAAGCCGACAGAAGCCCCTTTCGTGGCTCCGCATCACTCTGAAATGATCTTGGCAACAATCCGCCTTGCCGTGCGCAGCTTCTCTGCATCGCGCGAGAAGTCCGTGAGCGAGCTGATGATCGAGTCCACGACAGCGTCTACCCTGGCCTGCCCGACCTTCGCCGCCGCGAGCTTCAGGTATTCGTAGTCCTCCTCCGCGTCACGGCATTGGGCGAGCTTGATGGACGAAAACACGCTCCGCTCGCCCGGATACATCATTATGCCGTCGCCGGGCATGCCGTTCGGATTGAACGTACGGAATTTCGGAAAATACGTGTCGTCCTCGGGCAGGCGCTCCGGCGAATGCCACTTGTTCACGATCCAGAACAGAAAGCCGTCCGCCCGCCAGCGGTAGGTCATCCATCCCAACAGGCGCCCTTCAATTGGCGGATACTCCCACGAGGCGAAATTCGCGTACGGATATAGCGGATTGCAGCAGACGTACCACCACACCTTCTTGCCCTGACGGCGAAACGCCTCTGCGGCAGCCAAATCGTACGCTGGTGTCAGTGGGCAGAACCAGTCCCCTGACGTTACGCACGGGATGTTCGTACCGCCATTGACGTAGTCCCTGAAGTTGTGGGCCGTGACCATCAGCGGGATTCCCGGCACCTCTCGCCGCATCCGTTTCCAGTAGGCGTCGATGATTGGATAGAACTCCTCGTTCCGCTCGTCAAAGCCGTATACGTAGGCGAGCCTGTCCAGGCCATAGGGCTTCAGCTTCTCGACGTACGGCTTGAGGACGCCGAAGAAATAGTCCTCGAACGCCTTGTTGTCGATGTCCTCCGGCTTGCAGATCAGAACCCACTTCGCATTCGGATCCTTTGGCGGCGGCACGACGTTCAGGATGTTGAAGCGGTTCATTCCCCGCGAACGCGCATACAGCAGCTCCTCGATGTCCGGCGGCGATGTGCGGGAGATGTCGTCCGGGTTGAGGCGGTGGTCGAGCATGATGTCCCACGTCTCGCGCCGCTTTGCCTTGAAGTCCTCGGGATACACGAACTTCGTGAAGCTGTCCATCACCGCATACGCCGTCTCAAGGCCGAACGTCTCCGAAAGCGAAAACGGCTCTACCTTGACCGTGAGCGGCACGCGGGCGAACTCCACGCCCTCATGCGTTGCAATGATGTCGCCGGAGTAGATTCCGGCCTCTGCGGCGGCGTCCGCATAGACCGTCACCCACGTTCCCTGCGTGGATGCCGGGCGCACGCGCATCGGTGCCGCCGGCATGAGCGGGTCGGGGAACCACTTTTCGTTCGCCGGGAAGGAGAACGGATGTTGATCCGCGCCGAACTCGCGCGCGAGATAGCCCTGGCGCTGCCACGTCACCGTGCCGGCGAACGCCGTTCCGTCCAAGCGCATGAGCTTCGGCATCACGAGCGAGACGCCGCTCCAGTCCACGTCGGCGGCGGACGAGACGAGGACCTGCACGGCCTCGCGCTCGCGCTTGGCGAGCGAAACCTCGGCGGAGGTTCGCGCATTAGCGTCCGGGAACGTGAGCGGTGTCACGAGCCGCATCGAATCCTCAGTCCAGACGACCATCTTGCCTGACGGTATCGGCGACGTCATCGCATCCTTGCGCGGCACGGCCCTGCGCTCCCGGCACACCTTGTCGCCGGACAGCACGTCGCAGGTCAGCTCGTCGCAGTTTGAGAACGGGCGGTCGGTGAGCGTCGCCAGCGCGAACACCCCGTCCTTGCCCTCCGGACGCTCAAGCGAGAAGTCCCGGAACTCTACCGATCCACGGGCAGATACGCCTCGATACGACCTGAATATGGCGTGTACCTTTATGGTCTTCACGGGATGGGCCGGAATGAATACGCCACTTGCCTTTTCCCAGCCATGCGTACCCCGCCTGAACTGGGCCTTGCGTGCATACGCCGCCTTGCCGTTGCTGTAATGGATGTCAAGCCACACGCAATAGTCCATGGCGTCGGCATTCTTCGCCCGGCTCCATCCCGAAAACACGATAGGCTTCAGCGTAGGATTGTCGTACTCGAACGTTCTCCAACGCCCCTTCTTCACAGGCTCATGCGCCGTCCCATCCGCCCCGAGCAGAGGAAGGGCCGTGCAGGCCGCAATCAATGACAATGCCGTCAGCAATCTCATAGCACCCTCCTTACCGCAGAACCACCACCGTGCCGATGCGCACGACGGCAAGTCCGTTCCCGGCCGCAGCCACCCGAACCTTGGCGTTCACCTTGCCGTCGGCGATCACCGTCCACCTCAAGAGATTTTCCGTCCCGGACGAACCGGTGAAGTTCACGCCAAGTCCAACAGTGTCACGCGACAGGTCTGCGATCTCGATAGTGCCGGACTCCGCAAATGCAAATCCCTCTATGGATCCGGTCGTGGCGGCATCCAGCTTCAGGTGGCTGATTCTCGGCGGCGTGTCGCCCTCGAACTTCAGCGCCGCCCCGTTCGCCACCGTGACCGGGCAAAGGTCGTACTGGACCGCCTCCGGCGCAGTCTTCTTCAGCATCCACCCGCCAGTGTGCCTCGCGCCGCCGCGCTCACCGCCGTCAGTAAACTCCTTGTTCGCCGCAAGCCACTGGTAGTTGTTGGACGACCGCGCCGTCGTCTCGTCGAACTCGTCGCGAAGGATATCCCACCTGACGCCGTCCGTGCTGCCGTAGAGCGCGACCGCCGTCGGCGTCCGCCCTCCGTGAGATCCGGAGAACGATCCGCCGGAGCAGAGGTCGTACTGGTGGATGCGCCCAGCCGATTCGGGAAGGCGCATGTCCACCGATATCCAGTGTCCTGGATCGATTCTTTTCGGCTGCCGCCCATCGTGGAATACAACGGCCACACCATTCCAGACGCCATTTGTCCCCTGCCTAAGGTCATCGAAAAGGTTTTCGAGCGCAAACGATTTCTCGTCAACAAAGCTCTTCAGCCCATACGACGAATAGGCCGCCTCCCCCGGCAACAGATTGGCGTTGTCGGCGACGTGGACAAGATCCAAGTTCTGCCGAATGCCTTCTGCGTCGTACAGGCCTATGTCTCCAAACGAGACGCTTCCCCAGGTATTGCCAGTCCAGACCGATGCGTATTCGTTGGAGATGGACTCGTTCGTGAGGCCGATCTCCTTGATGACGAAACGGTAATAGCGGTATTCATCGCCAGGCTCACGCATGATCAAAGTGCCGCCAAGGACCTCAAGCCCGCCCGTGAAGGCGAACGGGCCTCCCATCGTCCATGTTCCAGACCCCTCCTTTCGCACAGACACGACTCCCGCGCCGTTCGTGACGTTGCAGACGTAGTTGCCGCCATCCACGTCGTCGCCTGACAGAACAAGCGTTCCCGGCGCGGAAGAGGCCGTCGTTACGCCAGACCACGTCATGCGCCCGCTCCCAACATGAGACTTGAATCCGCCCACGCCGGCAAGCGCTACCGGGCGGTCATCGCAACGCCCAGCCTTCGCGCCACGATACTCCATGAGCCCCACTTCCGACGCATTGGCGGCGTTCCCCAAAAGGAACGCATAGGGCGTTCGGGTCGCCTCGCTTATCTCGCCCCCGGCCGAATACGTGAGGGCGGAAGTCCCCAACGCGCACTTTGCGCCGCGCGGCGCAATCGAGTCGAACGCAAGGATGCCGTTCTCCACCGCAAAGAGCCCGTCAAGGTTCTTGTGGTCGTCCGCGGTGAACCGCCAGGTTCCGCTTCCGCGCTTAGTGATGTGCCACTGGGTTGGATTCTTCTTTCGACTGTTGTTGTCCGGATCAAATCTGCCGGCGATCACGCACTCGTTCGCATTGTCCCCCGCAAGCACGAGATTGCGCTGGTTGGTCGTGTCCGCAATCGTCGTCCAAAGCGGGAAATCCCCAGCCAGGACAAGCCCACCGGTCTCTCCGCCGTCAATGGTCGCCGGGCCGACGTAATAGCAGTAGAATTTCTTGTCAGACTCTTCACCGGCGCCCGTGTAGACAAGCCTGACGTTCGGTCCGGTGAGGGAAATCTGATTGTCGCCCTTTCCGAGCGAAGAGGCTGCGTCCGCCATCTTGCCGAAGCGCGACGCACACAGCTCGCCGTTCTCGTGGCCAAGGGAAATGCTGCCCGCAAACGTGTTCAAGTCCGTCGCAAACGACATCCTTCCCTTTTGGCGGATGGAGAAGTTGAATTTGCCGCCGATCGATCCGGTGAAGTCAGCCTTCTTGACCAGTCCGTAATATTCATATGTGAGGATATTGACCGCAGTCCCGGACTCGTTCGTGACGGTGCCGCCGCCCGCGAAGCTGCGCACCTGCCACGCCGCGCGGTCCGGCGAGACGACCTTCGCCCCTTCGGCGACGGTGATTCGCTTGTAGCAGTTGTACGTGTTCTCTTCTGCCGGCGGCAGCCGCAGGACACCGCCGGAGACGAGGATGTCCACATCATAGTCGTGAGTCGTGTTGCTTTGCGACCACTTCTTGTAGGCCGTGAGCCTCAGCTCGCCATCGCCTCGTTTCTCGAAAAGGCCTCGAAACGTTTCCTTGTCATGGATCGAACCCGCGAACGTGGCGGTTTCGCCCGCCGCCACGTCAATCGCGAACACCGAGTTGCTGACTATGATGCGCGAAACCGAACCGAGGAAGTCCATCGTCTCCGTATCGAGTCCGTTGACCACGATCTCCGGCACCATCTTCGATATGTATACTACATCCGCTTCCGTGCCGGAGGGTGCGCCCGTCGACGCGTCGTAGAACGACGTGTCCTTCCAGTCGGCGGCCTTCGTCGGCGCCTTTATTAGCAGGTAATCCCCGGCCGACGCCGTAAGTGCGACGCCCGAAAGCGCACATGCCGCCAGCATGGCGATGCGCACAAACAAGGAACTATTTTTTTTTGTCATGGTTTTTCTCCTTTCGTGAAATACAGCGATTCAAGTTCGTAATAGTGCGGGCGACCGATGGCCGTCTTGTCCAGCCAGCGGCCCGTGCAGAGAAACACCTCGCGGATCTTGCGGACGTCCAGCTTCATGCCGGGCTCGAACGGACGCGCACCCGGCACGTGGCCGAAGTAGCGGAAGCCGGAGAGTGGCACGCGCAAGACGGTCCGCTTCGGCGGGAATCTCACGACCGTGCCCCACGACGTCCTGTCGGAGAGCCGCAGCGAGATCTCCACCGGCTCGGTGTTCGTCGTCAGCGACCGTCCGGCTACGACGGCCTGCGTCACCTCGCCCGCATCGGGAAAGAGCGCGGCCCAGAGGCGTCCGTTCGCCGGGATCCGCCGCGTCACGCAGGTCTCGACCAAGAAGTTCTCCGCGCCGATCCGCCCCGTCCTCTCCCCGAGGAAATTCCACTTGTCCGAGGTCGTCGCCGTCTTCCGGGCTTCATCGACCATCCCTTCCCATGACGGGCTCCACTTTTTCCAGGAAGGGTCGAAGGCGTCTGGCGGCGGCGCCCAGTACGGCGGGATGTCCGCCTTCCGCGCGCGTTCGCGCGCCGCCGCGTCCGGCCGATTCGCCGCCGTCAGTACGTAGTCGCCCGGAGCGGCCCGGAAGCGCCCGTCCTTCGCCGCGGCGACCGCGACGCGGCCCGTCGTCGACTCCACGGAGAAGTCGGCGCCAAGGTCGGGCAGATGCACCGTCAGCGTGGGTTCGTCCGCGAGGACCACCGTCTTCGGCCCCGGCCTGCCCGTGAACGGGTCGGCTATCGGCATTACGCTCGGGAACACCTGAAGGCGCCAGACGCCGTCGTCAACCTTGTCAAGGAAGTATGCGCCAGTCCCATCGGACGACACGACCGACGATGCGCCGCATCCCCATACGCGGCGAAGCTTTTCCGGAGCTGGCGGCAATGTCAAGGGCTTGGCCGTATACAGGTAATCCGTCTCCGTGGCCATCTCGGAAAGGTTTGCCGCCGCGTTGACACGAAAAGGAGGAAACACGATCTCGTCCTCGGCCGGCTCATAGGGAACCCCTCGCGGCAGCCGGCGGAACGCCTCGGCGGCTATCGCCAGCGACAGGGCCTTCGCCGGCGTGTAGACGAGGTGGAGGTAATGCGTCATGTAGCACAGGTTGTCGGAGGCGACGGGATACGACTCGTACTGGAACTGCGTAGCGCACTGCACTCCCTCATGGCGGAACATCTTTGCCATCGCCGGGTACATGTAGGCCCCGAAAACGTCGGCAGCATCGAACTCGTAGACGATTTTCGCGAAGCGGCGCAGGGCGGGGTTGGCGGGATCGAGGTGGATTTTCCTGACAGTGGAAAGCTGGCTGCCCTCGACGTCGAGCGCCCGCCGCGCACGGAGCCCGGTGCAGTAGCAGCCGTCCGTGACGCCGTCGACGTTCAGGTACGGCAGCGCGCCGATGCCGCGCGCGCGGTTGACCATCGTATTGAAAAAGACGGGCTTGCGCGTGCCGGAGCGGCGGATGCCGTCCAGCAGGGCGTTGGCGTAGTCGGCTATCTGCGTGTCGCCGAAGCCGTCAGGATAGTCCGGCTCGTTGACCAGCTCGAACGCGAGGACGGCGGGGTCGTCCGCATAGCGGCGTCCGGTGTAGCGGTTCACGTGCCGGGCGAACTCCTCAAGATACCGCCGCTGCGGGGGAAGGAGCGCGGGATCTGAACTCAATTGCCTTTGGCTGATGCCGCAGCCGAAGCCGTTCGCCGCGTCGCCGCGCGGCCCCACCCGGCGATGGGCGTCAGCACCGTCCACATCCCGTTCGAGGCGCATTCGGCGATCAGGCAGTCGAGCAGGTCGAGATGACGGTTGTCGAGAAGACGCCCGTCCTTGTCTGAAATCTCCCGATCGAAGCAATGCACACGCAGTGCGGTAAGGCCGAGACGCCGGAAGTTGGCGACATCCCGCCGGATGACCTCCTTGTGGTCGAAGCCCCGCCGGCCCGTCTCGACGTACTCGACGTGAAACGGCGTGTAGTAGTTCACGCCGAACACGGCGACCTCCGACCGGTCGTCGGACCAGCGCAGGACGCCAAAGCCGTCGCAATATGCCGAACGCGGCGGCAGGTCGCCGAACGCCGCGCATGCGCTTGCGACGGCCAGTGTCATTCCTGCCAAGGCCCTCCGAACTGATGACAGCATTTTACATTCCTCCCGATTTTGCCGTAATTTTATCAAAACTGTTTTTTCCGCACATATCTTTTTCCGTCTATTGACATACTCTATTGCGAACAAGGATCCGATGTGCTACCATTTGCGGAAATGAAAGCAAACTCCCTCCATAGGAACGGGCGCAAGGTGTTTCACGTGGCCGTGATCATACCTCGCGGGACAAAACCATATCAGGAGTGGATATCCGGCATACTGCGGTACGCTGCGACCCATCCGGAATGGGATCTTTTCATATTCGGCGCCCATAGCGACAATGAAGTGATTGACGACCTTTCCGGATGGCATACGGACGGCATCATCACCGTGCCGGCGCTTTTCACCGCCAACAAGATGAAAGGCGCATTGTCCGCCCGCGCATACGCAATCGCCAACGGACGAGACATAATTCCGCCGCGAGGCTGCGAGAACTTCGGGGCGATCATCTGCGACAACTTTGCGGTCGGCAGAGTAGGTGCGCAGTTCTTCATGAAGAAACGGCACAGGCACTTCGCATTCGTAGGCATGCCTACCGCACAGACATGGTCTGCCGACAGGAAAGCCGGCTTCGTGCATGAGCTGGAGAAAAACGGCTTCAGCTGCTCGGTGTTCAGCAATCCAGACGAAAGCGGATGGGCTTCCGAGGAACGGCGGCTCGCGGCCTTCCTTCAGTCGCTGCCAAAGCCGTGCGCAATCCTCACGGCTGTCGATAGCCGGGCGAAGCACATCCTGGATGTATGCAGACTCATCGGAATTAATGTGCCGAAACAGATTCAGGTTCTCGGAGTGGACAACGAGGAGATGATCTGCGAATGGACTCAGCCCTCGCTGTCCAGCATACAGCCGGATTTCGAATCGGCCGGGTACCGCCTCGCGGAAATGCTCGACAGTCTCATGCGCACCAAGGAAGTTTCGCCACGCATCCAGACATACGGCATACGCGGCATAGTCGAACGGCTGTCGACCATGGATCTGAGCGGATCCGCAAGGATCGTCTCGCTTGCCCGTGAATTCATCAGGCGGAATTCGGCGAGTGATGTCACCATCGGCGACATAGCAAAGGCGGCCGGATGCTCGGAACGCCTCCTTCAGCGGCATTTCAGGCACATTGCGGGGAAGACGCCGGTCGAGGAACTGTGCGAACATCGTCTTGAGCGCGTATGCGCAATGCTCAATGCGACCATGACCCCGATTGACCGCATCGGGGAACTATGCGGCTTCGCGTCCAACTCCTATCTCAAGGCAACGTTCAAGCGTCATTTCGGATGTTCGATGTCCGACTGGAGGAAGCGCGGCGGCCAAGCTCCAGCCCGAGCAGGCTCCAAAACGCGCCGACAAGCCCGGAAAGCTGAATCTGCAACGGCGTAGGGAATGAGTGTACGGCCATCATCGCCGGAATCCATACCGCCCAATTAGTAATCAGGAAAGGAAGGTACATCCGCGAGAAGTAGCGTTTTGGCCAGTCGCGCAGAAACCGCGCGAGCGAGAAGTCGCAACCGATCCAAAGGCAGAGCGCGGCGCTCGGTATCGCAAACACAAAGGGGGTCCAGATGAATTGCGAGACAAGCGTCTTCCAGAGCAGCGTACAGAAATCGACCCCTGTGCCGAAGATCTGCGCGTTCATGCTGTACATGATGTCGCAAAGGATGCCTACCACGCCCAGCCACGCGATCTGTGCGGCAATCGCCAGCCATGGGCGAGCAGGACGCACCGATGGCACAAGCGCCATGAAAATGCCGGGGATCAATCCGCAGAATACGGCTCGGTTCAGGAACGCCGCAAGTTTCCCGCTCGACGTCTGCCATCTCTGCAACGGCTCGAGCGCAGCCGCCACCAACGGCACCATGTAGTATGCCGCGACCAAGGCGACCGCCATGGCCCAAAGAAGCAGCATAGGCACTATGTTGGCCCTGATTGAAGCCATGCCGTCCCGACACGACCTGACGAGAAGTGTATCAGCCATGGAAGTATCATTTGCGATTTTTCGATTTTTGATTTGCCGTTGCATTTAGGTAGTTGGTAGTTGGTAGTTGGTAGATGGTAGTTGGTAGTAATGGGTTTTAGGGTTAGGTTTCAGGCTCGTAGCGACATATCCCCCGAACGCAGTGAGCCGCGCAAGCGGTCGCAAGAGGGGT
>SAMEA104315424__coassemble_1472_pt1 | contig 10512 bp, 8 predicted proteins | sample SAMEA104315424__metabat2_low_PE_034 | metagenome-assembled genome bin SAMEA104315424 (sample SAMEA104315424) | gut metagenome | biome: Monkey gut; feature: monkey-associated habitat; material: faeces | place: China | collected 2013 | reverse complement strand
TTTCGCCATCACCGCACACCAGTGGCGACGGCGCCCTCGCCGTCGCGGCAGTTCCAAGCTTCCAACACGGCATATCATCCGCACAGCGACGGCGAGGCGCCGTCGCTACGTTTGCTCCGCGCACCAATGGCCTTTTCGCCATCACCGCACACCCGTGGCCTTTTCGCCATCATCATCCACCCGTGGCGACGGCGCCCTCGCCGTCGTGGCAGTTCTAAGCACACTCAAACTCAAATCTTGATCTAATCGTCAATTCTGTCATACCGCCAACTTGTGACTGCGTTATTTTCGTAAACATAGTTCAACTGATTGCGAAACTCTTCCTCTGATCGGATAATTCTATTGTAGTAGTCAGGTTGCCAGAGTGTACCCGTACGCCGTAGAAGTCCATTGATCCGATGGCTGCTTACCGACTTCCAGGCTTGGACAACCGTTGTCAATTCGACAGAACCTCCTAATTGCATCATGACATGCACATGGTTAGGCATCAATCCATAGGCAAGCAACCGATATTGGCATCCATCTGAATGTTTCAACGTACTGGTCACAACATCAGCTATCCGTTTATCTCTCAACACACATGTGCCACAACCTGCATCAAGGTACTTTTCAATTCTTTCAGACCCAAGGAGCTTCAATGCTGAAATCTCATCGTCTGTCATGATGCCAGCATTTGTGGACAGCTTCTTTTCCAATTCTCGCTTCTCTTCCTCCCATTTCTGCAATACATGACGCGGGACAGAGTCATGCAAGCGAAAGCAAACATGATATACAGCCTGTTTCAGCTCCCAATGCGGCAATGAGTTGCCTTCACAAACCTGAACGCCAAACAGTCTTCGTCCCGGGAAGGATGCCGAAATGTCGCAATTTTCATTTGCGTAATGCATTAGGTGACTGTATTTTCTTTTCAATTATGGTTTGCGACGGCGAGGCGCCGTCGCTACGTTTGCTCCGCACATCCGTGGCCTTTTCGCCATCATCATCCACCAGTAGCCTTTTTCGCCATCATCGCACACCAGTGGCGACGGCGCCCTCGCCGTCGCGGCCGTTCCAAGCCTCCAACATGGCATATCACCCGCACAGCGACGGCGAGGCGCCGTCGCTACGTTTGCTCCGCACACCAATGGCCTTTTCGCCATCATCATCCACCAGTAGCCTTTTTCGCCATCATCATCCACCAGTAGCCTTTTCGCCATCATCATCCACCAGTAGCCTTTTCGCCATCACCGCACACCAGTGGCGACGGCGCCCTCGCCGTCGCGGCAGTTCCAAGCTTCCAACATGGCATATCACCCGCACAGCGACGGCGAGGCGCCGTCGCTACTTGAATATGGCGTATCCCGATGCCGGGACATCCACAATCCGCGGTCCGGCATTGACTTCCGCCTCGGAAACCTGACGGCCAAACGTGTCGAACACCGTCACGATCCTGGCGCGATCGAACGACACCGGAATCTGCCGCACATCCGTCGCGTTCACGACGATGTTGCGCTTGCCGGGCACAAGCACGACCAGGGACGGCATCCCGTAAAGCGTCGCGATCCGCTCCGAATCGGATTCAGCCTCGATCATCGGATAGCCGAGCTCGGGATGGTGCGGGCGGAACTTGCCCTTGAGCAGAGTATCGCGGTGTTCGCGCATGAACGCGATCCAATGGCGAATGACCTCCCTGTGGTCGTCACGGATGCCATCCAGGATCATGGAATACTGCACAACCGAATACAGTGCGCTCAAGATCGCCTGCGACGCGCCCTCCGGCGTCTCGCCGCGGTCCCACACGACCATATCCGAGTGGACCGCAGTATTCCCGCTCGTAAGCCGCAGATCCGCAATGCGGCGGCGGTTCCCGGCAGGATCGACCGGAGCATCGGCTACGCGGATCATGTTCCCGTACTGGAGAATCGCAGGACCGCAGTAATGCTGGCGGAACTCTATCATCACATCCGGGTTTATCGCCTTCACACGCGCAAGGATCGTCTTCATGAGAACGTCCACCGCCTCGGGCAGCGCGCGGATGTCGCGCCCCGCCATCCCATTCGTCGTCACCGGATCGTCCCTGTCGCTCGAAAACACGAACTGGTCGATGAAGTCGAGCTTGAGTCCGTCGAACTTCCATTCCCCGACCGTACGCTCGTACAGTTTCACAAGGTATTCGCGCACATCGGGGAAGCGCGGATCGAGCACGCCTATCCGTGCCGGCGCGGATCCGTGGATGCGGATGAACTTGTCCTTGAACCTTCCCCACGCCGCAGACTCCTCGCCGACATACGGCACGGAATACCAGATCATGTACTTGAGTCCGGCGCGATGGACGGCCTCCACATGTGCCTTCATGTCGGGGAATCGGCTCGCCACCGGCTGCCAGTCGCCGGTCCTGCTGTAGAAGGAGAGGCTCTGCTCCTTCTGCCAGCCGTCATCGAGGATCATCGTCTTCATGCCGACATCGGCGGCAAGCTTCGCCTCTCTCTCAAGCACGTCCGCATGCACGTCCTGGAGGTAGGCGTACCACGTGGAGTACAGCGGCTCAAGCGCGGACTCCGGGACATGGGCGGGGTGCAGCCCTGACGTCCTGGCGATCCACGCGGAGGCATCGGCAATCGCATCTCCGAAGAAGCGCTTTCTTGCGTCTATCAGGAACTTCGCCTCGTATGACTGGATCGGCATTGCCCTGTTCGCGAAAAGGCGGAAGCGGCACGCGAGGTCGCCGGTGCGCTCCTTCACCACTATGCCGAAATCCACCCTGTTGAACGCATCCGAGCAGGCGAGCGCCAGGTGCGACGTGTCGTTGCCGTCCATTGCGACGGTAAGCGGCGTCTCCGAGGCGAGCTGCGAAGATCCCCGCCAGTGGTCCCACCCGTCCGGCCAAAGGCGTGGCGCATCCTTCGTGTAGTCGGAAGTCCACACGTGGCGCACTCCCGCCCCGTTCGCCTCGAAGGACATGACAAGCAGCGGCGGCAACGCTGGCTTGGGGGCCGACAGCCGGAGCGTCAGCACATCCACTCCGGCGGCAAGCGGAGCGGACCTGACGTCAACCGTCCAATCTCCGGGCCGTGCGCACACGACTTGCACATCACCGACGGTTGCGGTGCTTGCCACATTCGTGACCGGGGCGGCGTCAATCGTAAACGCGGATGCGGCGGCACAGGCAACGGACATTATGAGGCGGCGTTTCATGGTCAGATAGGATCCTTTCTGTTGCTGCGCATTATATCACATCCACAACAGCGTTCACCTACAACAGCAAATCCACAAATCCTCTAATTCATCGGCAGTCGCCAACGCGGCGAGGCCCGGACACACTCTGTCCGAATCGGCGTTGACCCATTCAAACGGGAATGTCCGGCATTTGTCGGGTTTTACCGGATGTATCCGGCACCGGCATCTCAGCCACGGACGAGGCGCATCCCTGCGGGAGCGGCGTCGGCAATCCGCCGGACTGGACAATCCTCGAATCCGCAAGCACATCTTCCCAGCTCCCGTATCTCGCCGAACGATCCTTCGCGCACATCTTCGAGAGCAATCGCACAAGCCCTGGCGAGATGGACTTGTCCATTGTGCGAGGATCGGGAGCGGATTCCCCTTGGCTCACATGCGCACGAAGCGTGTCGTCATTGGAAAGCCCCGGGAAAAGGACCTGTCCTGTGACAAGCTGGTACAAAGTCGCGCCCATGTTATATATGTCTGAGCGGCAGTCAAGGTCTGAATCTCCGTATATCTGCTCGGGAGACATGTATGCGGGAGTGCCGACAATGGTATCCTTGGGGCTGGCATCGGGCTTTTTGCGCAGGCCCGCCCTGTCTCCGCCGCCCATCACATGGCACAGCCCCATATCCATTATCTTCACTATGCCGTCTCCGTTGACCATGAGGTTGTCCGGCTTTATGTCGCAGTGGATCACATGATGTTCCCGCCATGCGTATCCGAGGGCATCCGCCACCGAGTCGAGAACGAGAAGCGCATCCGGCTCTGGAAGGCGCTCCTTCCTGGCGAGAAAGAGGGCGAGCGTGTAACCGTCCACATAGTCCATGACGAAATAGTATCGACCGTCCCGGCAATCCGCCTCATACGAATGCACTATGCCCGGATGGCTGATCTGCTCCATCACGCGGCTCTCAAGCATGAACTGCCGCACATCCTCGCCCGATGCCGCGGCATCCTTGAACATCACCTTTATGGCGACTTCCTTGTTCAGCCCGCCATGGAAGCACAGCCATACTTCGCTCATCCCCCCAGTGCCGATGAGGTGCTCGAACCTTACGCCCGGGATGCTTATTGGAGGTGCGCCCATCAGCGTTTGCATCCGGTGCCGAAGCACCTCTTGCACAGGTTAGCCCGCATTCCCTTGCATTCCGGGCAGGAGATCCTGCCGACGCCTCGGCATTCGGGGCACAATTTCACGTCCGGCGGCCTGCGGGAGCGCCGCCCCTCATACTGCGGCCTGGATACGATCCACCCATCCTTGCAGTCGGAACGCGGGCACTTTACGATCCCGGAGGCGAGGCATTTGCGGCACTGGACTATTCCGGACCATCCGCATGTCATGCACGGGGCGGTTTCTCTCGGCTCCGGCTGGGACAGATCCCATACCACGCGCCTGCCTCGGCCGCGCTCGCATACCGGACACGGATTTATCTTCACGTCCCAGTGCGAACGGTCGTTTATCTTGCCGACGAACTGTCCGACATCCGGCGGGCTTGCCTTAAGCGACCCCTTCCCGTTGCACACGGCGCACTTTACCCGCACCTTCCGCGCGGCAATCCTTGGCGGGGCGTCATCCCCTTTTTCCGCGACATCCGATTGCGACATGGCGGCAAGCGCCACCGCAAAGAACATGGACACCATGGATAAAGCTCTAATCATCATATCTAAACCCCGCCATTAAATCACCGGCCTTGCGGCGACCGTCTACTGATCCTCGGTGACGCGCATTATCTCCTTTACGGACGTGACGCCACTGAAGGCCTTGTGCCATCCATCCTCGCGAAGCGTCTTCATGCCCTTCGAAAGCGAAAGCTCGCGTATCTGCGTGGCGTTCTGCCGCTTGATTATGGCCGATTCAATCTCGTCATCCACCTCAAGCACCTCAAAGATCGCCCTGCGTCCCTTGTATCCCGTCTTCGAACAGTATTCGCACCCTACCGGCTCGAACACCGTGTCCTTCTCCGGGGGACTGTCAAGGTCATAGAATTTCATGTCCAGCGGGACTTCTTTCATGCATTTCTGGCACAGTCTGCGCGTAAGGCGCTGCCCCATCACGCCAGCCACGGCCGAAGCGATGAGGAACGGCTCCACGCCCATGTCCGTAAGCCGCGGGAAGGCGCCGGCCGCATCGTTGGTGTGCAGGGTGGAGAACACCATGTGTCCCGTCAGCGAGGCGTTGATAGCGATCTCCGCCGTCTCCCTGTCTCGGATCTCGCCCACCATTATCTTATCCGGATCCTGCCGAAGGAACGCCCGCAGGGTTCGCGCGAAGTCCAGGCCGATATCCTTGTTCATCTGCACCTGGATGATCCCGTCCATCTGGTACTCTATCGGGTCTTCCGCCGTGAGAATGCGCACGTCCATCGTGTTGACCTCATGGAGAAACGAGTATAGCGACGTGGACTTGCCCGAACCGGTAGGCCCCGTCACGAGGAAAATGCCGTTTGGCCTGCGTATTATCTTGTCCACCACGGAGAAATCGCGCTCCGAGAAGCCGAGATCCTTCATCTTCACGAAGCTGCCGCTCTTGGCGAGCAGACGAAGAGAGATTGATTCGCCCCACGCGCCTGGCATAGTCGACACGCGGATGTCGATGTCCTCGCCGCCTATGCGTATGCCTATGCGGCCATCCATCGGCAGGCGCTTCTCGGCTATGTCGAGGTTCGACATCACCTTGATTCGCGATATGATTGCGCTCTTCAGGCGGTTCAGCTGCGGCGGCACATCCACCTTGTGCAGCATGCCGTCTATGCGGTAGCGTATGCGAAGCTCCGTCTCCTGCGGCTCTATGTGGATGTCCGTCGCGCCCTGGCGGTCGGCCTCGGCGATGATCCTGTTCACGAACTTTACGATGCTCGCCTCTTCACCCTCGGCGCCGACGTCTATCTTCGAAATGGAGGCGTCCATGTCGTCCACGGAATACCGCCCATCCTCAAGCATCTTCTCGACCGCCTCCGCGCCGACGCCGTAGAACTTCTTTACGGCCTTGTCGATATCCTCGGCTGGCGACAGGGCAATGCGCACCGGACACCCTGCGGCAAGGCGCAACCCATCCGCTATGGCGGTGTTGAAGGGGTCTGCCGCGGCAACCGTCAGCACCGAACCGTCGAACCTGATCGGGAGCGCATTGTACTGGTACACGGCCGAAGCCTGGAGCCTGGAGATCACCTCCGGCCTCGGCTGGGCCTTCTCTATCTCGACATACTCCAGGCCAAGCGCTTCCGCTATCTTCTGGAGGAACAGCGGCTCCTTCTCGCCGCCGAACCTGAGTATGCCGTCAAGCAAAGGCATACCGGGGTTCGCCGCCAGGCCATCGTCGATCTTCGCGAGTGCCGCATCGGAATATATGCCCGTCGCCCTCAGCAAGCCCTCTGCGAGTCTGGATATCTGTTTCATTGGGGCGGATTATCCCACATTCCGGCCAAGAATGCAACCGCGCCGCGACGTCACCGCCATTCGCGCACCCGCTTCTCGAGGAGCACACCCTGATGTCCGCAAGGGACCACGATGCGCCCCCTGTGGAATGCGGCAATGTCTGGATTGCCGCTAACGCTGTAGGCGCAATCAAAAACCGGATGGGCCGGATCGGCGAAGTCGAAAACCGCAATGCGCCGCTCGCTCCGTCCCGTCAGAACAACCCAACGGCCATCGCTGCGCGGTATGCCGTCAAACTTGCCGCCGGGAAACGGCAATCGGCTCGCTGCGCCAAACACACGGTTTGTCCCCGCAAGCACATAGTCCGCGCCAATGGTCTGAAGGAAGAAGCCGTCGCCGAGGGAACATATGCCGTTGCGCTGGTTCCCCACGTTGGAGCGGTCTTCCTTCCTGAACTCGATCATGGACGGGATCTTGCCGCCGACGTCGAACCACTGTACGCCTCCATACGGAACAAGGATCGGCAAAACGCCGCCAAGCGCCCGGTCGCAGACGTACTTGTCCCATGAGCAGCCCCCGTATGACTTCAGCAACGGACGCTCCGACCCCATGGCATCGGCGTCAAAGAAGCAGAAGTCGCTGCGGCGGCCGGACAATATCAGGGTTTTCCCGCCTACCGCCCAAGTCCAGTAGGCCACCGACGCCGCCTTGTCCAGTGCCGGACGGCGCGACCCCCCCCTCAGCCCCGCCGCACCATCGCATTCATATGCCGCGAAGCCCGCCAGCCCTTCTGCCACGACGAGTTTTCCGTCCGAAAGAGCACAGTCATAGGCTTGCGTGCCGTCCGGCAAGCCTCCAATCCGCTCAAAGCCGCCATTTTCAAGGATGCGCAGGACATGAAGCCCGGCGTCACCGCATGCGGCATACACCATGCCATTCGTCACGCAAACGGTACGAGCCTGTCCCGGTCTTGGCGGATGCCATACGTAAAACTGCGAATCGTCCGTGGTGTACCTTTCGCGGAAGCCAACGTTGCGGGGAAGCGAACCTTTTGGCCTCGCCGGCGGACGGGCTTCACGCACAGGGACTACGAAAAGGCCGCCGGGGTTGCTCGTCACATAGATGCACCCTTCGCCTACGGCCACCGAGCTGATTGCGCCGCTTGGCCATGTCTTGCCCGGCTGCGGCACGCAAAACCGATCGACAATCGCGGGCTTCGCCGGATCCTTCACGTCTACGACGAACAGCCCATTGTGCGAATCGCAGCAGAAAGCAAGGCCGTTGGATACACGCGGCGTCCAGTAGTCGTCATCCCGTGGCTTGAAGAGGGGGAAATCCACGCGGGACACCCAAACGGGTTTCGCCAGATCGCGTATTGAGAAGATGTCCAGTCCCCGTCCTCGCCCACGGGCCTCTTCTCCCTTCAGCCCGGCATGACGAGAATCGTGCCCCGTGGAACAGTACAGGTAGTTGCCGTCGATCTCCACTCCGTCGCCGTATCCGTGCAAGTCAAGTTGCCCCACCGTGCGGAAATTCCGCATGTCCCGTGCATCGAACATGGTGACGCTGCCGCTCCCCCACTCGCCGGAATACAGCCAGCCGTCCCGATATCGGCAACTTTGACTTTCGCTCGTCTTGCGTATGCAGATGTGGGCCGGATTGTCCGGATCGGAAACGTCTACGCACTCGACGCCGTTGATGCGTTCGCTCAGGAATGCGACGTTTCCCGCTACGTCTATCCCAGTCGCGAACTCCACGGAATCGAACCGGGAGCGGATGCGCATGCTCTTCGGATCCCGCGCATCCACGATCCGCATGCCCGTTTCGCGGGATGCCACATATACGAAGCCATCCTGCGAGACGATCTGACGGGCGTTGTCGAACCCGCCTATAACGCCAAGCGGACGAGGGTCAAGAGGCGACGAGACGTCAAACGAGTGCAGTTCCGTCCCCGCCGCCGCAAAAAGCGTCCCCCCTTCAAGGCATACGGACATCGCCCTCCCATTGACAGCCTGAACTTGCCGCGCCTTGCCCAATACGCCCGCCCGATCCCGCCCATCGGCCAAGCCCGCGCCAGCCGTCAGCGCAAGGCACACGGCGATCGACATCGCAACCGCTTTCATCCCTGCACCGACATCCCCTCTTCAGCGCCGCGCAATCCAATGGCATCGTATATCCAGAATGTCACGGCGGCACACTCCACGCCGAAAGGCAGGTATCCGGCAAAGCCTATGAGCGGCATTTCCCAAAGCTGCCATCCGTGAACCCAAGGGACGGCATACACCCATTTCGCGAGCGCATGATAGTTCCACGTCTCCCAGCAAAGTCCGCAGACAAGCGATGCGATCTCAAAGCGGAAGACGAGGCCCCACGAGCCCGTCTTCAGCGAATCGAGGATGCAACGTTCGCCAAGCGTCACCTGCACCAGCACAAAGACCATGAGCGGCGATATCCACAGCAGCGGATAGGCGTACTCCGGAAAGAACACTATTCCGGCAAGGCCAACGAGCGAAAGCGCAGCCAGCACAATGCGCGAGACCGGGCTGTGCACATCCGGCCTCCACGCCATGCCATCGTAATTTCGGTCGTCGAAAAAGCGGAACGTGCCAAGAAACTCCGCGGTCGCGTAAACCGCCGGAAGCACCGAAGCGAAGCACAGTGTCGCATAGAGCGTATACGAGGCGGCGGACAGGTCGGCGATTCCGAGATAGTACCAATTCCAGACAAACCGGTTGAGATACTCGAAAAACCACCAGAAGAGCGACGATGCGGGGAACGTAAGCGCATACGCGAGCGGGTGCGCCGTCAGCGGCGACGTCCCCTTCCTCCACACGCACAGCGCATTCATGGTAATGATATAGCCCATCCATATCGGAAAGTACGAAAGCATCACCTGGTACGGGCGGAACCACTCGAACCTGTTCCACGTGACAACCCACGAGACGGCAAGGAGCGCAATGCCGGCCCACCCCCATGCCGGGAAGCCGAAATGCCGCCGCCCCTGCCCGCCATGGGATCCGAAGGATGCCCTGAAGCCTCGCCGCAGGAACGGGGAAAGGCATCCGAACGTGAACGCTGTCATCCCTATGAACCAGTACCAGTTGAACGGACGCCTGTAGTTCCAGAGCTTTTCCGGATGCAACCCGAAATCCTCCGTACGGGGCGGAAATCTCTTCACGCCCTCAAGGATATCGTCGTACCCGCCGACCATGCAGCACGCGAGCGGCACCCCGACCAGGATCGCAGCCAGAAGCAGATAGTGTATTATGCGCCTCATTTCCAGAAATCCCATATTGCACATACAGTGAATGCGACGAGGCACCCCCATGCGACACCGGCCACAACTTCGCGCCGGCGATGCCCGAGGCGTTCCTCAAGACGGCGGGCCTCGATGCGATCCTCCTCGCTTGCGCTGTTGAGGTGCGAGACTATCCGGTTGATCAGCTTCGCGTGTTCGCCGGCCTCGCGCCTAAGCGTTGCGGCGTCGACAAGCACTATGAGGCCAAGGCCCACTGCGATCATCGCGTACGGCGCGTCGAATCCCTCCGTGAGGCCGATGGCGAACGCAAGCGCAGAGACAAGGGCCGAATGCACCGACGGCATCCCGCCCGCCGCCCGGAACTGGCGTGCGTCCGGACGCCCCGTCTTCCACCAGAAGTAGATGAACTTCAGGGCCTGCGCGGACGATGCCGCAAGAAATGCGGACATGAACCACGGATGCCGGATTATCTCCAGGAAGTTGACCGAATGTATTATCCCAGTTGCGAACATATGCAGACCTCACCAATGGGGTCGATTATATCACAACTTTAAACAGTACATCACCGGTAGTCGATCCGCACATTCCTTTCCCTTGAAGAGACGGTCTTTTCGGCCCACTCTCGGATTTTTGTTCTCCCCCGCGTCAACCGGCCGCGACTTCGATCTGGCGGTCGG
>SAMEA104315424__coassemble_1468_pt1 | contig 10535 bp, 9 predicted proteins | sample SAMEA104315424__metabat2_low_PE_034 | metagenome-assembled genome bin SAMEA104315424 (sample SAMEA104315424) | gut metagenome | biome: Monkey gut; feature: monkey-associated habitat; material: faeces | place: China | collected 2013 | reverse complement strand
TGCGATGTCCGGCCCGCTCCGCCACAGCCTTTGCCCGATTGTACCTCACGTCCGAAAGCAGTCTGCCCAGCGTACGCGCAAAGGCCCCTACGTTTTTGGATATGGACATCGCATTGTCGTTCACCACCACGATCACCTTCTGCGCAAGCGACGTGCAGCAGTTCAGCGCCTCGAGGGACCCTGCGTTCGCAAGCGAAGCGTCGCCTACGACCACAACCACATGCCCGCCGCCAAGGCGGTCTCTCGCCGCGGCGAGACCGACAGCCGCGCCCAACGCCGATCCAGCATGGCCGGCTATGAACGCATCGTACGGAGATTCCTTCGGGTTGGGGAAACCCGAAATGCCATGGTGGCGGCGCAATGTGCCGAACGCCTCGTCACGCCCGGTGAGTATCTTCCACGCATACGCCTGATGCCCCACATCCCACAGCACCTTGTCCACTTCGGGATCGAACGTGCGCAAAAGCCCTATCGCGAGCTCAACGGCCCCGAGCGAGGCGGAGAGGTGTCCGCCATTTTCGGACACGACCGAAATGATCCGCCTCCTGACGTTCTCCGCCAGGCTCGCCAACTCTTCCCTCGGGAGTTCCCGGACATCCCTTGGCGTCATGGCCGCACGCCTCCCATGCGCCGGTCCCTTGCGGCAAACGACTCTATCGCCGCATCGAAATCCCCCTTGGAGAAATCAGGCCACAGCACAGGCGTTATCCAGAATTCGGCGTATGCGCACTGCCAAAGGAGGAAATTGGAGATCCTGAACTCGCCCGACGTGCGTATCACAAGATCCGGATCGGGCACATCCGGCGCATAGAGATACCGCCTGAAGGCGTCATCCGATGGAGGCTCATCCCCCGGAACATTCCCTTCGCGCAAAGCGATGGCATAGCGGTAGGCCGCCGAGGCGATTTCCGCGCGGCCTCCGTATGAGACGGCAAGGATGAGCTGCAGCCCATCGCATCCGGACGTTCTCGCCTCGGCCTCCGCAATGTGCCGCCGCAGCGACGGGGAAAGGTCGTCCTTGCGCCCTACGACACGGATGCGTACGTTTTTCTCCGTGAAAAGCCCGATCTTCGTGCGCAAAAGCCACCCCATGAGCCGCATGAGGCCATTGACCTCGACGGCCGAACGCTTCCAGTTCTCGGTGGAGAATGCATACAGGGTGAGATATTTCACGCCGCACCCGAGGCTCCAATCGACGACGCGCATGACGGTATTCACGCCGGCCCTATGGCCCTCGATCCTCGGCTTCCCGCGAGAGACGGCCCAACGCCCATTGCCATCCATTATCATGGCAATGTGTGCAGGCACACCGTTCGCGAGCATCCCTTTCCCCGACAATTGCCGCCTCCGACGATAAAAGCTACCTGACCCGCTTTATCGCGCCAAACCTGCACACCTGGGTGCACTGCTTGCAGCCGGCGCAGAGGGATGCGTCGATCTTCATCTTGAAGCGACCCGGAGCGGACTCGTCCCCTCGCGTGATGGCCGGGCATCCGAGCTTGAAGCAGGCGCCGCAGGACTTGCACTTGTCCGCCTCGACCTCGCATAGGCCCTCCTTCGTGAGCTTGGCCGCGATGCGGCACGGCGCATAGGCGACGATCAGTGCGCCCTCTTCGCCATCCATGGCGTCCGCAAGCACACGCTCAAGCCCCGCAAGATCGTCCGCAGACACGGTGACGACCTTCTTCAGTCCGCACGCCTTCGCGATTTCAGTGATTTCGGTGACAGGGGCAGGCTCGCCCGTGAGCGTCTTCCCAGAGCCGGGATTGTCCTGATGCCCCGTCATGCCCGTTATGCGGTTGTCAAGCACAACCGTGGTCACTGGAGTGCCGTTGTACTGGGCGGACAGGATGCCCGTGATGCCGGAATGGAAAAAGGTGGAATCACCGAGGATCGCGCAGACGCGTCCCTTGTATCCGGCCTTCTTCATGCCTGCCGCGTTGCCGATGGAGGCCCCCATGCATATTGTGGTATCCATCGCGTTTAGCGGAGGGAATGCGCCAAGCGTATAGCATCCGATGTCGCCCGTGACGGTGGCCTTGAGCTTGTTCAGCACATAGAACACGCCACGGTGCCCGCAACCGGCGCAAAGCACCGGCGGACGCGTAGGCAGCGCCTCCTTCGGCGGCACGGGCTGCCGGGGCGCCGGAACGTCGCCGAGGATCTCGTGGCGCAACGCCCGCACACGATCCGGGTTGAGCTCCAGCATGTTCATCTCCGTCTCGTGCTCAACGACCTTGATGCCCATCGCACGGATCTGTTCCTCGAGGAAGGGATCCAGCTCCTCGACCACAAGCAGACGGTCAACGCCCTTGGCGAACTCCTCTATGAGATCCCTCGGCAACGGGTTTGTCCAGCCGAGCTTAAGCACCGAAAATTCGGGGAACACCTCCTTCACGTACTGGTACGACACGCCGGAGGTGACGATTCCAAGGGACGTGAGCCCCTTCTCGATGCGGTTGAAGGCAGATGCCGACGCCGCCTTGGACATGGCCTCCGTGCGCTTCTGCGCCTTGATGCGGTGGCCGCGGGCGAACATCGGCACCGGAATCGTCTTGGCGATGTCCTTCCTGTACGGGATGAGCGGATGCGGCGCGGGCCTGAAGTCCCCGAGATCTACGAGCGAAGACGAGTGGGATGTGCGCGTCGTCAGGCGAAGGAAGCACGGGACCTCGTATTTCTCGGACATCTCAAACGCCGCCTGCACCATGTCGTACGCCTCCTGCGAATCCGAAGGCTCAAGCATCGGCGCACGGGCGAACTTGGCGAGGTTGCGGTTGTCTTGCTCGTTCTGGGACGAATGCATGCCCGGATCGTCAGCCACGCAGACCACCATGCCGCCGGTCGCGCCTACGTAGGTGAACGTCATCAGCGGATCCATGGCCACGTTCAGCCCAACGTGCTTCATGGCCGTGAGCGACCGGGCGCCGGCGATGGAGGCGCCTATCGCCGTCTCCATTGCGACCTTCTCGTTCACCGCCCATTCGCACTTCACCGTATCCTTGAACTTCGCAATGTTCTCAAGAATCTCCGTGGATGGTGTACCAGGATATGCGCTTGCCACCACGCACCCGGCATTCGCGGCGCCGCATGCAACCGCCTCGTTGGCCGAAAGCATCTTCTTCATCTGTGTCTCCCTCAAAAAAACGATTTTCCGCGTATTATACCATACTCTGATTCCGCCTACCGCAGATAGCAGCCCGGATCCTCTCCCCAAATGTCGCCCGTCGCGGCCTCGCCTCTGGCGCGGAAGTTGCCGCCGCACACGTCGAGCCACCGGCACGTCCTGCACCTTCCGCTCACAAATTCCTTCTTCCTGCGCAGAAGATCGAGCAGGGAACCTTCAGCCGGACTTCCCCATATCTGCGAAAAAGGCCTCTCCCGGACGTTCCCCACGGGACGATTCCGCCAGAACTGGTCTGGAAACACGGTTCCGTCCCATGAAATGCAGGCGATCCCCTGCCCGCTCGAATTGCCGCCGTTCAGCTCAAGGAGACGAAGCCTCTCCTCAGATGGGCGCTTCATGTACAGGTATGGCCCGTCGCAATGGTTGTCCACGGTAAGCACCTCCATCTGGAATCCGTCAGAATAGGCCCGCTCCGTCTCCGCAATGATCGTGTCGATCGCCCGCATGCGCTCGTCGGGGGCAAGGTCGTCCGCAATGAGCGAATTTCCCCTGCCCGTGTACACGAGGTGGTAGAAGCACACTCGCGGCACGCCTTCCGCCCGCATCAGCCCGAATATGGACGGGATCGCCGCCACGTTCCTGCGTGTCATGGTGACGCGGAGACCGACCTTCACCCCTCGCGACACGAGACGGCGCACAGCGGCAAGGCTTGATGCGTATGCCCCGGCCTTGCGCCGGAAATCGTCATGCACCTTCTCCGTGCCATCTATCGAGATGCCCACGTATCCTGTGCCGAAAGACGCAAGCCAGTCGGCGGCGGCGGCGTCGATCAGCGTGCCGTTTGTGGAGAACGTCACCCTAAGCCCGCGCGACTTCGCGTATTCGGAAAGTTCACGGATGTCTTCGCGGCAGAACGGTTCGCCTCCCGAGAACAGCAGCACGGGCACGCCCCATCCGGCGAGATCGTCAATGACTGCCCTTGCCTCGTCTCCGTCCAGCACCCGATCCGCTCCCACATGATTGGAGGCATAGCAGTGCGAACACGAAAGATTGCACCTGGGCGTAACGTTCCACACCACAATGGGCCTGCGGTGCGCGCGTTTCGCGTACCGCAAATGGTCGTTCGGCTCATTAGCCCCGAATAGCAGCTTGCTGATGCTTGTCATAGGTCGCAGGATTGTCAAAAATGTATCGCCCAATTATATCACACCCGCAAAATGGTATAATGCGGGGCGTGGACAGATACTGGAAGACATCGCTGCCTTACATCATGCCCTTTGCGGCATGGATGGGGCTTATGGCCATCTTGCCGCCCACCGCCCTTTCCTATGCGGCGAGGACTGCGGCGACGCTTCTCATCGGCGTCGTGTGCCTTGCGTTCGGCAGCCGGCGCTGCGGCCGGCCGCCGCCAGGCGAGAGGCATTGCCGCCTCGGCAGGGCGGCCGCGCACGTCTCTGTCGGCATTCTCGTCGGGCTGGCGGTATTCGTGCTATGGACGGCTCTGCCCTCCTGGCCGTTTGCCGGGCCGGATGTGCAATCCCCGTCACCCTACGACCCCGGCGTGTGCGGCTGGCCGCTGACAGTCGCAAGGCTTGTCGGCAGCTCGTTCGTGATCGCTCCAGTAGAGGAGGTGTTCTTCAGGTCTTTCCTGTACCGGCGGCTCATTGCCCGCGACATACGGTCGGTGCCGCTTTCGCGGTTCGACATGTCTGCGTTCCTCTGGACGGTGCTGCTCTTCACGCTGGAGCACAACCGTCCGATCGCCGCCGCGATGACCGGCGTGGCGTATGGCCTTCTCGCGATACGCTTCGGGCTCAAGTCCGCAATCGCAGCACACGTCACTACGAACCTCGCGCTGGCGGTTTTCGTGATACACAAGGGCGCATGGCAGTTCTGGTGAGCGAGCGTCTTGACATAAGGCTTACCGACCTCCACCCCGATTTCTCGCGTTCGCGGATAAAGGGGCTGATCGAATCCGGGTTCGTCAAGGTGAACGGCGCCGTCGTGCTCAAGCCGGGCGCAAAGGTCGAAGCGGGCGACGACTTTGAGGTCACGATCCCGCCTCCCGTGCCTGCCGTGCCGTTGCCAGAGGACATCCCCCTGAACGTACTGTTCGAAGACGACGACATTCTCGTGATAGACAAGCCTGCCGGGCTTGTAGTCCATCCTGCGCCTGGACACTTCACCGGAACGCTCGTCAACGCCATCCTGCACCACTGTCCGAACCTCAGCGGGATAGGCGGCGTGGCGCGTCCGGGCATCGTGCACAGGCTCGACCAGGATACGTCCGGCGTGATGGTCGTCGCGAAGTCGCAGATCGCCATGGATGCCCTCGCAAGGGATTTCGCCACGCACGCAAACATGCGCAAGACATATCTTGCGATCGTGCACGGGCGGCCATCCCCGCCCGAGGGACGCATCGAGAACTTCATCGGACGCCACAAGGTGAACAGGAAAAAGATGGCGATACGAACCGATGGCGGCAAGCTTGCGATCACCTGCTACAAGACACTGGCGACGGCATGCAAGCCGACGGGAGAAGGGATTCAATCCAGGCACGAAGTGATTTCCCTCGTAGAGTGCGACATCCTCACAGGCCGTACCCACCAGATAAGGGTGCACATGGCATCGCTTGGATGCCCGATCGTCGGCGATGGGACTTACGGACGAAAGGCGGCGGACAATGGCCTGTTCCCCCCGCCTGAACGGCAGATGCTCCACGCATGGCGGCTTGAGCTCAGGCATCCGGTCAGCCGTCGGCAGGCGGTCTTCGAGGCGCCGCCACCCGACTGCTTCAGCGACTACATCTCACCGCAGCCTTGGCCTCGACTGGTGGATGCATCCGTCAAAGGGTCCGAAAACGCCCCCCCCAGTCGCGACCGTTGAGCCGCTTGCGAAGGTCTTTCCAGCATGGGAGACGCGCATCCATCAGCTCGTGGAACGCCGGACCGTGCCCGTGTACGGCAAAGTGCGTCAGCTCATGGACAACCACGTACTCGACCAGTTCGCGCGGCGCGCGCGCCAGCGCTTCGCTGTATGTGACGTACCGCTTGATCCAGTGGCAGCATCCCCAAAGCGACGTCACCCTGCGAATCCGCCATGCGAAGTCGCGCTCGCCGAGTCGGGCCGCCCAAGCGGCGTTGAGTTCCGCCAACAGCGAGGACAGGGTTGCCCGTTCAGCATCCGTAACGGGCTCACGCGCCGGACGCGCCAGCATCTCGCGCCGCGCTTTCACGGCCCAGGCCCACTTCGCCTTCAGGAACGCCTCGCCCTGCGCAAGCGTCGCGCCAGAATACGGGATGGAAAGCCGCAGCAAACCGTTCTGCGCGACGCGCAGGTTGATCCGCCGGATGCGCTTCCGCAGCACCTCCACCGGAACGCCGTCTATTTCGTTTCGTCCAACGCGCAGCATGGGGATCGTGCGCGGCAGCAGCCTCGGCGGCCAGCTACTTCCCGTAGCCGCGGTTGAAGAAGTTCACGAGTCGCTGCACCTCGTTCGGCTCGACGCCATGGGGGTGGTGTCCCCACTTCGCGCGACGCTCCATCATGAGATCGCCGCCGGCCTTCTCGAACGAGTCCGCAAAGCGCATGCAGTTCTTCTCCGGCGGCACTACGACATCCGCTCCCCCATAGAGGATCAGCATCGGGATGCCCGCCTTGGCGATTGGTTCCGCCCGGTTCACGCTCTGGTACGGATCGTTCGCGCCATCATACGTGTCGGTGATGAAAGGATAGTACTTGGCAAGGCCCTTGCGGCTCCAGTTCCCTTCCTTCTTGTCGAACCCCTGAAGAGTGGTGAAGTCAAGCAGCGGAGCGTCGAGGTAGATTGCGCACACGCAGTCCGGATGCGTGGAGGCGTAGCGCACCGAATAGTATCCGCCCCAGCTCATGCCTGTCAGGCCGCACTTCTTCGCAAGGCCAAGCTCCTCGACGAGGAACCTCTGGAACGCCCTGCGCTTCGCGATCATCTCGTCATTCTGGTTCCCCGCATACACCTTCCCCTGCGACGGGTTGAACGTCACCCAATGGTAGCCGGCCTCAAGGAGGGCCTTCACGCCCACGCGATCCTGGAATGCCGTGGGCCACTCCATGCACCACACCCACCGTCCGTCTGCGGCGGGCTTCTCCGGCTCGACGACCCACGCCTCGCAGCCGTCCATGGTGAACATCGTGCGCAGCGCCCCCTGCATGCGATCCTGCCTGACCTTGCCGAACCTTTCCGCGATCTTCCTGCCGCAACGGCCCGCGACTTCCCGCTCCGCAGCATCGCAGACGCCGGACAGCATTGCGCCGGCAACGGCCAGCGACATCATCGCCACACTCTTCACGGTTGCAAATCCCATGTTACTTCTCCTTTGCTGAAATGCCTTCCCTCGTGAACTTTGGGTTGTTGCCCGCAATCACGATCGCGACCTCCCCCTTGACCTTCCGGTCCTTGAACTCCGCCGCAAGGTCCCCGAGATATCCGCGCGAGACGCGCTCGTGCAGTTTCGTAAGCTCCATGCACACCGCCGCCTCACGGTCGCCAAGCACGTCATGCGCCGCCTCAAGCGTCGCCGAAACGCGGAATGGAGACTCGTAGCATATGAGCGTGTGGTCGTGCTCCCTTTCGGCGGCGAACCAATTGCGGATCGCCCCAGGCCCGCGCGGCGGGAACCCCTTGAACGTAAACGAGCTCGTGGAGAGGCCGCTCATCAGCAGAGCCACGTCCACCGCGCTCGCCCCCGGCACGACACAGTACGGAACGCCCTCCTTCGCGCACTTCCTGATCAACCGATATCCGGGATCCGATATGCCGGGGTAGCCGCCATCCGAGCAGAGGGCCACTTCCCTTCCCGCATTCACCGCCGCCACCACCACTTCGGCGATGCGCTCCTCGTTCCCCTGGCGGTACGAGATCATCTCCGGACGCGGTATGCCGAAGTGCGCAAGCAGCTGCCACGTGCGGCGGGTATCCTCGCAGGCAATCAGCTGCGCGGACTTCAGGCACTCAAGCGCCCGTGCGCTGATGTCGCCAAGATTGCCTATCGGAGTCGCCACAACGTGAAGCATAGCCATTCCCATTCACATCAGGTCTTCGATTATTATCTGCTCCTGACGATGCATCTCGTGAGGGGCTGCGGCCTCGTCCATCTGCCGCTGGACATCCTCCGCCGCGGCCGTCTCGTCCTTCTGCGACCTGTCGCCGAAGCGGACGTAATCGCGGAAGAAGTTCATCTTCACGTCTCCGACCTCGCCGTTGCGGTGCTTTGCGATATCGACCACCGCAAGGTTCTGCGTCTCCACGTCGTCGCGGGTCGCCCGCACCATGGACGGGCGGCGAAGCATCATCACAACGTCCGCATCCTGCTCGATGGCTCCGGAATCGCGCAGGTCGGAAAGCTTCGGCACCTCGTTCTTGTCGCCGCGCTGCTCGTTTGCGCGGGACAGCTGGGAAAGCACTATCACGGGGATGTGAAGCTCCTTGGCCATGGACTTTATGCTTCCCGAAATCCGGCTCACCTCTATCTGCCGCCCCTGCTTGGACACCTCGCGGCACTGGCACAGCTGGAGGTAGTCTATCACGATAAGCTCGATGCCGTGCTGGCGCTTCATGCGCCGCGCCCTCGCCCGAAGGTCCGACACGTCCAGTCCGCTCGCATCGTCGATGTATATCGGGGCCCTCTTCAGCTCACCCGCCGCACGGATGAGCGATGCAGTGGCATCCGCCTTCTCCGTCGCCGCCATCAGGTTGCGCGCGATGCGCCACGAACTCACGTGGGCGCGTCCGCAGAGCATGCGTTTGGCAAGCGACTCTGCATCCATCTCGAGCGAGAAGATCAGCACCGGGTGGGGCCGCCCGTTCTCGCCCTCGAACTTCCGTCCGTTGATGTCCGCGCCCAGCGCCACACACTCGGCTATGTTCATCGCGAACGACGTCTTTCCGACGGACGGACGGGCCGCGATCACGATCATCTCCGTCGGCTTCAGTCCGAGCAGCTTCTCGTCTATGTACTTGAATCCGGTCGGCAGCCCCTCGATCATCCCGGTCGACTCGAACAGCCTCTCAAGGGACTTGAACGTGCGGTCTATCGCCGTCTTCCAGTCTGTCTTCGTGGACGTCTCGCCGCCGATTCCGAGGAACGCGCTCTCGGCCTCGCCGAGTATCACATCCGCATTGCGCCCATCGCCATCGTAGCACTTGCGCTCCGTCTCCTGCGCCGTGGATATAAGCTTGCGGAGCACGTGCTTCTGCCTTACGATGTCTATGTAGTACTCCGCGTGGGCGGATGTGGGCGTCCCCGAGATCAGAGCCTCCACCACAGGAAGCCCGCCCACCGATTCGAGCCTTCCACGCGCGCGCAGCCGCTCTATGAGGGTGACGCCATCAACGGGAAGCGTCTCGCGCGACATCTCCAGAAGCGTCTCGAATATTATCCTGTGGCGCGGATCGAAGAACGACTCCGGCTCGATGCCGTGCGTAAGGCACAGGTCGAGGACGCGCGTGTCCTCGCCTGTCTCGGCATCAAGCAATATGGAGCCGAGCACGCCGCGTTCGGCCTCCGCGCTGTGCGGCGGCGTCTTTACATCTTCGCTCATCTCAGGAATCCATCGCGTCCAAAGGCTCCGCTCAGGCTTCCGCCCGTACGATCGCCTCGTACTCGTCCTTCTGCGCCTCCATCGACTCGACCATCTTGAACTGCGTACGGCAGCGCACCAGGTTGTGCTCGGGATACGCGGTGTGGAAGTACGTATCTCCGGCAAGGTAGTCCGTGAGGAAGCGTATCCCGATCGTAAGGGTTATCAGACGGCCGGAGAACGCAAGGTTCTCCTTCTCCGCCTCGGTGAGGAACTTCGCCTCGGAGAGATACCCCTTGACGAGCGCCTCGAAGTACTCCCTGCGGGAGAACACCTTGGAGAGATCCTTCTCGTCCTCGGCGACCGCCGCCGTGGACGTGCGCACCATGTCTCCGAAGTCGTAGAGTGCGCATCCCGGCATCACCGTATCGAGATCTATCACCGCGATGCCTTCGCCCGTGGCGTCATCGAGCATCACGTTGTTGATCTTCGTGTCGTTGTGGGTGATGCGCTCCGGGATCTCGCCGGCCGCCATCATCTTCACGATCCTGCCGGCCTCTTCCGTGCGGGCCGCCACGAACGCAAGCTCTGCGGCGACGGACGCCTTGCGGCCGACCTTGTCCTCCGCCGACGCGACGTTGAGCTGCTCTATCCTGGACAGCGTGTTGTGGAAGTTGGGGATGGTCTCGTAGAGGCGCGGGGCGGGAAGGTCCGCAAGCGCGTTCTGGAATCCGGCGAACGCCTTGGCGGCCTTGCGGGCCTGGTCGGCGTTCTCGATGAGGTCTATTGTCTTCGCCCCTGCGATGAACACGTACATGCGCCACCAGCCGCCCTCCGGGCCGCGCACGAC
>SAMEA104315424__coassemble_1428_pt1 | contig 10817 bp, 7 predicted proteins | sample SAMEA104315424__metabat2_low_PE_034 | metagenome-assembled genome bin SAMEA104315424 (sample SAMEA104315424) | gut metagenome | biome: Monkey gut; feature: monkey-associated habitat; material: faeces | place: China | collected 2013 | reverse complement strand
CCGGCCGCCGTGTGGTTGGAAAGAATCGCCGGCGGCAGGACGGCGCACTCGACGCCGCACGCGCTCACGAGCGGCAGCGCTACCGTCGTCGAGCACTGGCCGACGCACGAGATGTCCTGAATCGTCAGAAGTCGTTTCATTGTGGGGCGCATTATACCACATCCGACGTCTGTACGCTCAATGCGCAGCCGCTCTATGACGGGGCGCAAATGCCGTCCCATAGACCAGATGCGGCCGCTAGTTCGCGGCGGCGCTACGGAACTCCACCCTGCGGAGGAAGCGTATCTGGAGATACGTGAAGCCTATGAGCGCAACACCGAGAAACCACGCCATCGTCGTCGCGGTGGAGAACCTGAGGTTGTTGTACGCCTCTTTCCATATCGCCAGGGAAAGCACGTTCGTGGCATCGCCAGGTCCGCCGAAGGTCAGCAGGAATATCGACCCCATCCCCTGGAATGCGGCAATGAACGCACCCACGAAGTTGATGACCATGAGCGGCATGAGCTGGGGGAACGTTATGTGGCGGAACCGCGCAAATATCCCTGCGCCGTCTATCGCCGCCGCCTCGTAGTAGTCGGGCGGCAGGCTTCCAAGGGCCGCGATGTATATCAGCGAAGCCATTCCGGCCCCCGCCCACACCCCGGGCAGGATGCAGCACGTCATGGCCCACGCCGGATCCAGGAGCCACGACTGCCTCGGAATGCCGAATATCGCAAGCATCTGGTTCAGCATGCCGCCCTCCGTAGGGTCGAACATCATCTTCCACAGCAGCGTGATGACAAGCGCACTCGTGAGGTGCGGAAGGAAGTACACCATCCTGAAGAACACACGCCCCTTCGGTATCTCGACAAGAAGTATGGCAAGCAGCACCGGCGTGGTGAATCCAAGCGCAATCGTCAGGACGACATACCACAATGTTCGTCCCCACGCCTTCCAGAAACCGGGATCGGATGCGACCCGTATGAAATTGTCGAGCCCGACCCAACAGACGTCCCCTACGATCTTGTAGTCCTGAAACGCCATCATGGCGCCCTTGACCAGAGGATAGTAGCTCCACACCGCAACGCTCGCGACCGCAGGCGCAAGGAAGATCCATGGAAGGATCGGACGCGAAGTGCGCGACGATCCGACATCAACGCGATTCGGCCGCCGTCTGCGCATCGTGAGCCACAACCCAGCGGCAACCAGTGCACAGCAGACGATTGCGCCAAGCGCCACCCTCGCGATTGGACGCTTCTCGTCCATCCGTGAACGGTCCGCATCGAACATCAGGCCCCGGTTGGCCTCTCTCGTGATCGAAGCAAGCGCTTCTGCACAGTCAAGTTCCTTGCCGGAATCGCTGAGAAGCAATCCGAGGAAGCGGCGGCTGACGATATCGCTCGCCGCCTGCCAGAAGCCCACGTGAGGCTCGGTGACCTTCCGTATTCGCCCCGCCTCAAGATCCTCGTACATCTTCCGTATCCCGGGAGGAATCTCATCCATGTACCGCTCGAGGCCAAGCCGCTTCAGGTCGGAGGGGACGCACCAGCGGGCGCGGCCTTCGCGGGCATTGACGCGAACCTGCTCATCATACACATCGTTCGAGGCGAGAGCCATGAGCGCCTGCCACACCTTGTCGCGCTCCTCCTTGGGACGGTGCGCGACGCTTTCCGTCATCGCATAGAAATGCTTGTGCGCCTGAAGCACGGGCCTGAGCGTCCCGTCGGCGGCGGGGAACGGCATCAGCCCGACAAGATCCGCCGGGAAGTTGAGGTGTTCCGTAAGATAGGCGACAAGATCCTCCCCGCCGAAGACGCACACTATGCTGCCTTCAACGAACATCCCGGCGATGTCGCTCGACACCGACAGCACCGGCAATCCTCGCACAAGATCCTGCCTTACGAGCCGCTGAAGGAAACTTGCGGCCCGAAGGCATTCGGGCGAGTCAAAGCAAGCCTCCCACTCGCCATCCGGATCGCCCGATCCCGATGCCTTCTTCCGGACGACATCGCCGCCTGCGGCGCCCACCCACGGGAGATAGCCCCATGGCCTGTTCTCGATGGCAAGCGGGCGCCGCCCCGGCTTCACAAGGCGTTTGCACCAACGTTCGAAATCGTCCCACGTCGCGGGCGGCGTTTCCGGATCAAGCCCCGCATCCCTTACGATATCCTTGCGGTACACAAGCCCGTAGTACGCCATTCCGGGCGTGGGCACCGCATATATGCGGCCGTCCTTGCTCGCCACTTCCTTCCACAGCGGCGGAGAGTTCCTCCACCCTTCCCAGCCTTCGCCTATCCATTCGTCGAGCGGATACGCAAAGCCCTGGTCGATGTCGTGCCGCAGGATGTGGAACCACGCCTTGTATACGTCCGGTGCGCTGCCACCGGCCAACGCAAGCATGAACTGGGCGCGTCCACCGCCTCCGGGCAATATGAGTCCGCCCCACTGCTTCGGATGGATGTCCGGATGGGCTTTCTCGAATGCCCGCAGGGCCTTGGTGGCAGGGTCCTCCGGATGGTTTGGCCTGTGGCACAAGAAGAACGTCACGTCCGTCGCGAACGCCGCCGCCACAGACAATGCGCACGCAAGCGCCGCCGCTATCTTTCCGCAGGCCATTTCAGTCGCCGACGCAGAACGTCCCGGTCTCGCCATGCGCGAGCCTATCCATGAATGCCGCGAACGGAGCGTTTTTCGCGGTGGGCAGAAAGTCGATCTCCATGGCCTTGCGGCCAAGCTCGCGGCACACGTACCCATATGCAAAGAACTCCAGCGTCCGCCCCATCGCCCTGCAGCTCATTACGAAATCGGTTATCGCGGCCCTCGCCACATCCGCGACGACGTAGCACACGAGGCCCAGCTCTCCGAACCTGTCGTCCAGACGGAACACATACACGCGCTTGCCTGCGTCATCCAAAAGCCGACGGAAATCATCCTCGTTCCGCCTGATGGTCGTCGCGTTGAACTGGTTCGTCTTGCCGGCCATCTGCGCAAGGCGCGGGACATCCCCCGCTGTCGCAAGCGATGGCGAGACCCTGAGCCCAAGCGTCTTGAGATAGTCGGCCTTCGAAAACTCCATCCTCGCTGGATCAAGCTGCGGCAAATTCGCCGGACGCATTGCGCGAAGGCGATCCTCGTCCGTCTTCCCCATGTCCGCAAAATACGTCGCCCCCAGATGTTCGGCGAGTCCGGCCATGCCCTGCGCACACCAGCGATCCATGCCCTCGACGACCATCACTTCCGGGAGGTGCGCCCGCATTTGCGCCCGCTCATGGGAATTGTCGTCCACAAAGACAAAGCTGTCCCTTCCGACGTTGAGTGCTTTCGCCGCCGAGAGCAGGTTGCCTGGCTTAGGCCCCCAGTCTACTCCAACGAATGAGAAGTCGCCAAGCGAAAGCGGCATGTCGCCACGGGCGAACGCACGTTCGATCGGCGATCTGCCGCCCGCTGCCGGGTCGTTCTTGCTGAGAAGCGCAAGCATCACTCCCTTGGTGCGAAGCTCAAGCAGACCCTTCTGGAACTCGGCGTGCGGCACAACGGAATCAGGGCCGTCTTCGCTGACGATGCCGCTCCACAGCGTATTGTCGGCATCAACGGCAAGGACTTTCGCCGGACGCACCGGAATCCGGAAGTAGAAGTCATGGAAGGTCTTAAGCCGCTCCACATCGGATATCGGAATCTTCGCGCCCCAACGCGCCTCAAGCTCCATCACGAGGTTGAAGTGCCTTATGGAGTCCCAATCGCCATGCTCCGGATTCAGTCCGAGGGCGTCAACGGCCTCACGAAACTCCCTTTCCGCTATGGCAGTCAAACCTCCACCATTCCCTTCCTGATGTCGCCAAGCGTCGTGGCCGCCGCCCCTGCGCTAAGCCCCGCCCCGAACCCGGCAAAGAGCACGCGTCCGCAGGATTCGGGAAGGCGACCAAGCGCCGGCGCACTCCAGTCCGCCAACGCGAGGGATGCCGAACACGATCCTGTGTTTGCGTACTTTTCTCCGCTGCCGGCAAGGGAGTCCCCGAGGCCAAGCGCCTCCGCGAGCTGCCGAACCATGTACATGTTCGCCTGGTGCGGGACGAAGACTGGGCGATGTCCGGCAAGGATCTCGGATTGGGCGATGAACGATGCGAGGAAGCGGCGCACGGGGCCGGCGACAAAGCGGAACACGCCAAAGCCGTCCATGCGTATGCTGTCGCGGCATACGAGCGCATCCGAGCCGCCGCCATCGGTATGGAAAGCAAACTCCAAAGAGCCCTCGCCGGGCGCGAGCAGCGTGGCCGTGGCTCCATCCCCCATTACGGCAAGCGTCGCATAATCCTTCCCGTCGATCCACGCGCTCTGCACATCGCCGTCGACGAGCAGGATCCTCTTGCCGGTCAGCCCGACGAGTTGGGCCGCAGATAGAAGCCCGTATATCCAGCCGCTGCACGCCATCGACAGATCGCAGGCAATCGTATCCGTGCCAAGGCCAAGCGCATGCTGCAGACGGGCGGAAAGGGCCGGGAAACGGTCTCGTCCGGAAAAGCTCACGGACACAATGCCGCCGATACGATGCGCCTCAACGCCATCGATGGCACGCCGGGCGGCCGGCAGCATCAGGTCGAAGACATCCTGTCCATCGCGAGCGACGCGGCGCGTGGGGTATCCTGTGGCGCGGACTATGCTCTCGGCCTTCTCCGCGCCGACAAGCGGCGCAAGCTCGGCAAGGCTGTCCACCTTCCTGGACGGCACACAGCCAAACACGGCCTCAATGTCCACATTGTCAATCTTCATGGGACACGGTCTTTACCGTCACCTCGTAGCCATACCGCGCATTGCGGAAATAGATGGAGCCGTCCGGCAGAACCTGCCGGATCGAGTGCAGTTCGCCGTCTCCGGCGTCGACGACCTGCCTGCGCTTGCCATCCGCCGTCTCGGTGACGCGGAACCCATTGCCGATCGAACGCGAAAGCACGTCCGTGGGCAGAAGCGCGAGCGCCATGTCGAAGATGACGTATTCGGGGTCAAGGGCGGACGGCACCTGCGGAGCGCGTTCCCAGCGCAGGGTATGCGGCCTCTCGATCGTAAGCGTCGCAAGCCGCATATGGGGCGCGAGCAGCACGGCCGTGAACTTTTCGCCGTCGCCCTTCAGGACGCACTCGGCGACAAACGGCTCGTCCTTCCATGCGCCTTCGACCATCTGCACTTCCGTTCCGCGTACGTTCGAGAGAAGGGCCTCGACCAGCGCGACATTGCGCGGCTCCTCGCGCACCACCGTCGTGCGGCAGCCGCACATGAGCGCAAACGCCGCCCCGAGGAAAAGAAGCGAAAAGCCCCTCACCTTCACCTCCGCCTTCTGGCCGCCTCGCGGCAAACAAGGAGAGACAGCAAGATGAACACGAGCGAGACAATGCGATGGGCCCAGAGCAGGAGCCTCTGCCCGTCGCTGCCGAACACGTGCATCATCGGCATCACGGCGGTGAACACGACACCGGCGGCGCAGACGAGCCATAGCGTCCACAAGGCCGCCGAAACCGGGCTGGCGATCCTTTCCCCGTGCCGCAAAAGCGCCATCGCAGCCACGGTGCCGGCAAGGACGCCGCCGGCGACCATGTGAAGCATGAGCCACCACCAGGTCATGCCGCCGAGACACCAGCCCGTGATCCCGGACGCGGCAAGATACAGGGCCGCCGCCACGAATCCGGCGTCCACGAGCCACTTGAACGCGCCCCACAGGAAGTGGGTCGTGGAAGACGCCACCTTGTCTGCGGCGCGGTTGATCGCAAATGCCGCAGCCGCGACCGCGAACATGCAGAGCAATGCGAAGACTGCCCACAGCACCACCTTGAAGATTGGACGCCCGAGGAACGCAAGGTTGAACGCCGAGAAATATACCGGCGACTCGTACCCCTTGAAGAAGTCGCTCTTCACGGAATGGCACGCCGCGCACCTCTCAGGGTCGGCGCCACGCGCCGCCCGCGCCGGACGCACATCATGCGCAAAAGCCCAGTACACGTAGTTGGAGCCGTCCACCGCGGCGCGCCTGCAAAGCTCGACGACGCCTTCGCCGTTCTTGCGGACAAACGGCTCCTCGATGAACGGAACGTCCGTCTCCCAATGGGCCTTGCCGTATATGCCGACCCTGTTCGCCCGCATCGTGCGCACCTGCACGGTCCCGGCGGAAGGATCGCTTCCAGAATGGCACACCGTGCAGGAAAGCTTCTCGAAATGGACAAGCGGGATCCCCACGTGGTTTGGCTTGGGACCGGCCCCGCCCTTCTCGATATGGCAGGATGCGCAGCTTTTCGTCTTCATCCTGTGATCCATGCCGTTCTGGTGGCAGTCGATGCAGCGCATTCCGCGCTGAAGGTGCACGTCGCCGGCGATCCTGTGGGACGGCTCCCCGACAACCGCCGCCACATGGCACGCGAGGCAGTTCTCGTTCCTCGGCTTCCCCACGCGGAACGTGCAACGGCCCTTGTCGTCGAACTTCGCCTTATCGTACACCATCTTCTGAGGAACCTTGAACAGGTGGTCATCCCGGTTCTCGACGATGAACGGGTCCCAGGACGCATCAAGCCTCGCATTCATCCCCTCGACCCTTGCGTAGCCTGCGGCGGCCATCGCGGCCCCGCCCCAGTTCTCGCGCATCGTCTGCTTCGCCCATTCGCTCACGTCATAGTCGTCCTGCGAATGGCAGGCGAGGCAGTTCATCTCAAGCGGACCGGTGACGAACCAGCGCTGACGGTCCCCAGCCGCTTCCGCCATCGCGTCTTCGCTTGTCCCGATCCCGCCGCCGGGGAATGCGTAGCCAAAGTTCCGCACCCACTCCCAGGCGGAAAGCCCGCCCTTGTCGTCCAACGACACCGTTCGGCAGGCGCCATTAGTGGAGCACAGGAACCATGGCTCGCGATTCACCCTGTTGACGACGTCGTTCGTGCCTCCAGTGCGGAAATGCGAACCTCCCGGCATCCTGTCGACCTCGTGGCACTGTCCGCACGTCTTCTCCTGGGATATCGGGGCGGGAAGCCGCGTACCGGCGGAGACCGTATCGCCATTCCGGTCAACGGGCGCGAAACGATGCACCGGAACCGTCCGGCCTCCATTGAAATCGCCGGCCATCGCCACGGAACCGGCCATCGCCGCAATCGTCAGAGCCACGAATCTTGCGTTTTTGCCCATATCTAAAACCTATAACCTATAACCTAAAACCCAACTCCCTACTTGAAGTCGTTCTTGAAGTCCGTGACCGACTTGCGCGACCGCGCCTTCATGAACATCCTGATTGGAGCGCCCTCAAGACCGAAACGCGCCCGGATCGCCTTCTCGATGTAGGACTTGTAGGCCGGCACGACCAGCTTAGGGTCGTTCACGAAAAGGCGTATGGTAAGGGGATCGGTGCCGACCTGCAACCCATAGTACACCTTCAGCCGCTTCCCGTTGCGCATCGGGGCGAGGGTCTTCTTCGTCGCGACCTCTATCGTGCGGTTCAATACGCCCGTAGGCATCTGGGTGCGGACGCTTGAAGCCACGGCATCGATGGCGTCGACCGTCCTGCGGATGTTGTAGCCCGACTTCGCGGAACAGTACACTATCGGCGCGAACGACAGGAACGGCATCATCTGGCGTATCACGTTCGTCGCCTCGGCCTCGACAATCCCCTTCTCCTGCGCGAGATCCCACTTGTTCATCAGTATCACGCAGGCCTTCTGCGCATCGATGATCTTGCCCGCGATTCGCATATCCTGGCGAGTGGGGCCGATCTCCGACTCCATCGTGAGCAGAACGACATCCGCCTCCTCTATGGCCTTCTCGCTGCGGAAAAGGGAGAAGTTGTCGACGCTCGTCTTTGACATCTGGGTGTGGCTCTTGATGCCTGCGGTATCGACAAGCGTGTAGTGGCGAGCAGTAGGCCCTTCGCCTATCGTGAACGGAACGTCAACGGCGTCGCGCGTCGTCCCGGGGATGTCGGAGACTATCACGCGCTCCGCGTTGAGCAGACGGTTTATGTACGAGCTCTTGCCGGCATTGGGCCTTCCGACGATCGCCACGCGCAAAGGCTTCGCAATCGTGGACTCCTCCTGCGGCGGAAGTGCGCCGACGATGCGCTCGACGAGGGAAGACATTCCGCGCCCATGCTCTGCCGACACCGGAAACACCTCCATCCCGAACCGCGCGAAATCGTCCGCCTTGTCGTCATCCTCAGGCCGATCGCACTTGTTGGCGGCGATTACGGTGGGGCAACCGGACTCGCGCACCCGCTTCAGCACCTCCTCGTCAAGCGGGGTGATGCCGCTCCGCACATCGACAACAACCACGCAAAGATCCGAATCGCCGACCGCAAGCGCCGCCTGCGCACGCGTCTCCTCCGCAAAGGGATCCTGCGAACCTGGGGTCCTGTCGAACGCGATGCCGCCGGTGTCAACAAGCATGAACCGCTTGCCGAGCATCGTCACTTCACGGGCTACGCGATCCCGCGTGACGCCAGGCTGGTCGAACACGATGGCGATGCGCTCACGCGCAATGCGGTTGAAGAGTGCAGACTTGCCGACATTTGGCCGACCAACTATTGAAACTGTCGCCATAAGACACTACCAGACTATTTCCGAGGCCTTGAACACCGGGCCGTTCACGCAGCAACGCGCATTCCATTCCTCGCCGTTCGGACGCCTCAGCCTCTGAACGCAGGCGAAGCACGCGCCGACCCCGCAGACCATATGGCGATCCATGGATATCCATCCTTTCGCCCCCGTAGACAGCGCACGCTCCGCGACTGCCTTCAGCAGACCGTCAGGGCCGCAGGTGAACAGCTCGAATCCCCTGCCGGCCTTGCGCAGCTCGACAAGAGCCTCGTCAAGCGGCCCGGTGACGAAACCCTTCGCGCCCTCGGAGCCGTCATTCGTGGCCGCGCGCACATCCACGCCAAGAGTCCGGAAGGCTTCCAGCTCCAGAAGATCCGCCTTCGTCCTGCCACCCACGAAAAGGATTGGACGCTCCACCTGACCGGCGGAAACCATGCGCTTGGCAAGGAAATAGAGGGGGGCAACGCCATAGCCGCCACCGACAAGAAGCGGCACGCCCTCGCATTTTGCGGGGAATCCGGTCCCGAGGGGCCCGATGACCTCCAGCCCGGAACCTTCCGCAGCCTTGGACAGGGCCGCCGTGCCGCGCCCGACCACCTTGTACAGCACGGTCACGCTCCCGCCGCTTCCGTCATCGCGGCGAGGCTCGGCATCGAAGACCGAGAACGGACGCCTGAGCGCCGATGCCTCAAGACCCGGCACCTTGACGTGCACAAACTGCCCGGGAGAGACCGCCGCCGCTATGCGAGGCGCGTCAAGCACCAGCATCCTGTATCCCGGCGCAGCATCCCTATGCAAGGCTACCGTGCATTTTTCGTTAGTGGCCATCACCCTCTCCAGAAAAGAAATTTGGGGACGATTATATCACATATGCACGTATGCTGCATTAACCGATTGCCATATGGCAGATTCTGAAAGGGTGCTTTTTTAAGCAAAGTTGACGCACAAGCGGCTTCAGCCATCATGAGTGCGAACATTTCCAACCATCAAGGAATCATTGCACATATACTGAAAGAATTGCACGTCCGTTTTTCGTCAACCGGCTAAGCCAGCGGCTCCTTCCAAAGCCGTTTCCTATCTGACGATCATTAATGTACCGCTCCTGAGGAAACGGACCGAGAGCTCTCCATCAATGAAACGCAACCGCGCCTTGATGCCTTCAGGGATCGGCAATCCCGTAAATGTGGCGCAACGCTGAAACTCCACCCCGTCGAACGTCTTTGCGGAAAGGATTTTGACGGTCTTGCCAGAGAGGTCCCCAGACAGGTTCCTCAATTCAACCACCTGCCCTTTCGACAGCGCAAATCTGTCCACGGTCGGCCATTCATCGACATCGCCGTCCGCAACAAGCGTCTCGACCGCCAAGGTACCATTCGTGACAATGCCCCCGCCATACAGACGGCTCACGCGTTGCGTCTGCCCACCACAGTCCATAATCGCACCGATTGCGACATCAAACGTCGCTGGACATGTATGTGCGCTCTGTGTGAAACCCCATTTGGACGACAGGTATGCTTCCACAGCCACCCGTTCGCCGTCATCCAACGTTCGGTCGTATACCAGAACCTCCGCCAGGGACTGTCCTCCTGAACGCGTCGCGAATGTGGCATCCCCCGCGAACCAGCGTCCGTCAAAGGCGAAGCCGTCGGCCGTCGCGGGCGGCGCGTCCGGCGCAAGCGCCGCCGTCACGACATGCCACTTGTTGGAACCGAGTCCGGTGGCCGTCGCGTCGATCCGCGCGCCGTCCATGTACCACGCGCCTTTCCAGACGCCAAAGGCGGCGTTCGGACACGTCAGCGGATCGTCATGGCATCGACGGTAGATGCCGGCGAGCGTGCCGCCGCGATGCCAGTCGTACTGGCTGGCGCCGTTGGCCGGGTCGGACGCATTGCCGCCGCCCAGCAGAAAGCCTCCGCCGAGGGTGTTGCCCGTGCCGTCATCCGTGCCGACCACCCAGAAAACGGTTCGGATGTTCGCAAGGCGCGTCGGCTGCCCGTCACGGCAGAAGGCCATGTAATAGGATGATCCGTGCGGCAGGCAGACAAACGGCGCATTGCCGTGCAGGCCTCGCTTGAACGACGGATACCCGGACAGGCTTGGCTTGAGGGCCTTGGCCGAGACGGCGCTCCAGCCATCGGACAGCGTCGATTTCCATTCGCGGACCGATCCGTCCGAATCCTCGACAAGCTCGACGCATTCGTCTGCCGCCACGCGGAAGACGAGCCCGTCCGTCACAAGCCGTGGCACGGCCGCCGGCGCCGGGCGCGTCAGGCGAACCGTGCC
>SAMEA104315424__coassemble_1406_pt1 | contig 10986 bp, 6 predicted proteins | sample SAMEA104315424__metabat2_low_PE_034 | metagenome-assembled genome bin SAMEA104315424 (sample SAMEA104315424) | gut metagenome | biome: Monkey gut; feature: monkey-associated habitat; material: faeces | place: China | collected 2013 | reverse complement strand
GGTCGCCTCGACGAACGACACGAACGCCGTCACGGTCGTGTGGGACGCGGTGCCGAAGGCGTCGGGCTACGAGGTGAAGGTCGAGAGCTGGGACGTCGCGATCAACCGGACGGAACGGACGGTGACCGTGGACGAGGCGTGCTTCGTCGATACGGAGCTGCCGCAGCCCGGCCTCGGCCGCTACACGGTGACGGCGGTCTATCCGAACGGCGTGAAGGGCGAGCCGTCCGCGCCGGCCGTCGGCTATGCGGCGCTCGACACGATGAAGATCCTCGGCGCGTCGACGCGCTGGCCGTGGAACGGCACGGTCGATCTCGACGTCGAGTACAAGACGATGCGGCCGCGCTTCCGCGAACTCTTCGGAATGGACAACCTGCCGTACCCGACCAACGTCACGCTCGCCGCGACGACGGCGGACGGGGCGTCCATCGCCGTGCGGACGCTCGTGAAGGAGTCCCCGCTCGACACGGGCACCTACACGGTCAACCGCGCGGAGGTGCCGAACGGCGCGCAGGACCCGGACGGCACGATGATCTTCCGCGGCTCGGGCAGGACGCGGCTCGTGTGGGACGCCGAGGCGGATGCGCCCGACAGGGCGGCGCCGGGCGCGACGCTGACGCTCACGGTCTCGGACGACCGCTGCCGGACGACGGACAGCTGCCGCATCGACCTCGACACGACGAAGCCGAGGGCGATTCCGCTTGCGGAGGAGGTCGCGGAGATCTCGCTCCCGTGGGCCGCGCGCTGGGCGGACGAGACCTCGGCGTCCCTCAACATGCAGGACGGTTCGGACGTGAAGGTCATCGCGATCACGCGGTACAACGCGGTGACGAACGTGGTCAACACGTTGACGATGCTGGCCGACGAGGGCGGCATGCTCACCAATCGGATCGACTATGGCGTCACCGTCCTGGAATGCACGTTCTCGAACCGGGCGACGGGGGTGCAGACGACCTACACGCGCCAGTTCATCCGCGCGCCGGTGATTCCCGCCACGGCGGTGCGCAGGCCGGGGGAGAACGCGATCGACGTCATGTGGACGGTGGTGGACGGCTGCACCTACTACCAGGTCGTCCGCCGCACGGTGGACCGCGACGGGACGCGCGGCGCATGGGAGAACCGGATGGGGGTCTCGCCCTCAGGCGCCGAAGGCTGCTACCCCGACATCGGCGTCGACGCCCTGACGCTCTACGAGTTCGCCGTGTGCCCGAAGTATGCCGACCCGTCCGACTACGGCTACGTCACGGCCGAGCCGGTCCTGCCGTCCGCGCCCGTCTCGGTGCTGGGCGCGCGCCTCGACCTTTACAACCTCTCGGTGGGCGATCCGTGGGACTGCACGGTCGGCGTCGACTTCGCCTACGCCTCGTGCCGCCTCCTCAGCGACCCGACGGATCTCGCGCACGTCAGCCTGAAGGACCTGACGGGCGGCACGAACGTCTCTGCGCGGACGCTCGCCCTCGACGGCGCGTCCGTCTCGAACGCGCTGTTCACGCTCGACCTCGACCCGGCGCAGGGCGCGGTCTCGACGGGGCGGCTCGCCTGGCATGCGACGGCGGACCTTCCGAACGCCTACCTCACGAACGTCGTCCTCGAAGTCAAGATGCAGCAGTCGGGGACGACGGCGGTGACGGCGCCGTTCACGCTCGACACGCGGGGGACGCGTGCGACGTTCGACGCGCTGGGGCCGTGGCTCGACGGCGGCGCGACCGCCGTCACGGAGACCGTCGCCGCCGCCTACGGCGCGCTCCCGGCGGCGACGCGCGCGGGCTACAGGCTCGCCGGCTGGACGCTCGGCGTCACGAACGGCGCGCCGCAGGCGCGCGAAGGCGAGGCACCCCTCCGCCTCGGACCGCACACGCTCTACGCGCGGTGGGAGACGGACTGGGGCGGCGAGGCCGCGTTCGCCTACGAGGCGATCGATGCGACGACGGCGCGGATCACGGGCCTGAAGGGGGCGGCGCCGGCGAACGGACGCTTCGGCCTGCCCGACCGGGTGGACGGCTACCTCGTCACGGAGATCGGCGCGAGCGCGTTCCAGAACGGGACGGACGACTTTGGCGCGGTCGCGCTCGGCGTCTTCTGCACGAACGTGGCGGACTACGCCTTCTGCGGCGCAAAGATGCTCACGGGCCTCGCGTTCGCCGCGCCGCGCCGTGCCGCCGCGCCGTCCGAGAGCGCGACGCTCGCGCTCGGCGACTACGCCTTCGCCTCGACGGGTCTGACGCGCGTCGTGATCCCCGCCTGCGTTGCACATCTGGGCGAGGGCGCGTTCGGCAGCTGCCGTGCGCTTGACGAGGTGTCGGTGCTGGGCACGCCGATGCTTGGCGCGGACAACGTCTTCCGCCGGGCCGGCATCGACACGCCAGACGGCAAGATGACGCTGCGGGCGGCTCCGGCCTGGATCTCGGCCAACGGGCTGGACGCGAAGGGCAACCTCGTGCCGGCGGCCCTGACGCCGGCGGTCGAGTCGGTCCGCGCGACGGCGATCTCCGGCGCGGGGCGGATGTGGACGTTGACGTTCGACGTCCGGCTCGCCGCAGGCGGCGACTGGGCGGCGTTCGCCGCGCCCGCGCGCATGCGCCTTGAGTACGCGCCCGCGCCCTCCGGCGCATGGGCGGTTCTCGTTCCGGCGGCCGTAGACGCGACATCGGCGGGCGTCGTGAAGCTGACGGTTGTCTTGCCGGAAGAGAAGCCGAGCGGCTTCTTCCGGGTGGTTCTTGGCGAGTGAAGAGGAGGGCGTTGAAATGAGAGTTCTGTGTGCTTTCGGTTTGGCGCTTGCGGCGGCGACGGTGCAGGCGGAAGGTTGGCGCTTCTCGGCGGGCCCGGCATGGCGCTCGCGCGTGGAGGTGAAGACGTCGGGCTCGGCTTCCGCGCCGGCGTCCGTCACGTCCGGCAGCCGGTCGACGGACTACTCCTACGACCTCTCGTCCCCCTCGGAAACGCCGGACGTCTCCCCCGGCGCAAGCCCGGGCGACACGCTTTGGTCTGTCGGGGCGAAGCGCACGGAGACGACCCTCGCCACCGGCGCCTGCCGTGCCGACTTCTCGGACGCGGACAGCCCGGACGCGCTGGGGCTTCAGCCTCGCCGCGTCGTACGACATCTTTTCCGGCGAGACGCTTTCCTTCGGGCTCGGGCTGCGCCTGGCCGCGTTCTTCGACATGAAGGCGTCGTCGTCGCGCTTCCTCGACACGGGCTCGACGCGCACCGTCGTCACGTCCGGGCGGTCGCTCCTGGAGGCGCCGTTCCCGCCCACGCCCCCGACCGCGCCGCCGCCGCCCGCCGACCGCGACCGCCTGTTCATCCCCGGACGCATCGTTTCCGACTCGACCGTCTATGGCACGGGCAGCCGCCTCGTGCGCACGCGCTACCGGGCCGACCTCTGGCAGATCGGCGTCGGGCCGAACGTGACGTGGCACGCCCTCTCTTGGCTCGACGCCTACGCGGGCGCGGAGGCGATCCTCAACCTCGTGGCGGCCGACTTCGACGCGAACGGCTCTTCGACCTCCAGGACGGACTGCCTCCTGGGCTTCGGCGGCCACGTCGGGCTGGAGGCGAAGCTCACGGACAATCTCGGCCTCTACGGCCAGGTCGGCTACGAGTGGGTGGATGCGAGCGACGCCTCCGCCGGCGGGCTGCGGGCGGAGGCCGGCTTCTCGTCCCTCGTCGTGAGCGCGGGCGTCGTCCTCCGGTTCTGACGGGGTTGGGTGGGAATTTGCGATTTACGATTTGCGATTTGCGATTGCATTTAGCCATTTAGTCATTTGGTGATTTGAGGGAAAATGCGGGAGGGTTGCAACTTGTTGCTACCGGAAGCGGACGGTCTGCCGGTTTCCACGACGGCGAGGGCGCCGTCGCCACAAGGCCGCAGTCCCAAGAAAATTGCGACGATTCAGTTCTGCCGGTTTCCACGACGGCGAGGGCGCCGTCGCCACTACGGGAGGGACGCAATTCATTGCGTCCGCATCCACCAGACATAGGCAACGGTCACGACAAGCGCGACCCTCCCGTGCCATGCACGACGGCGCCATCGCCACATTTTCGCGAAGATTGGATGCGGATGTTACATGATTGACAGGCGTTCCGCCTCGGTTTTACATTGGATGAAATGATTTCGCTCTATATTTGGGGGGATGGTTAATTGGCATGGAACTTGCTATAATTCCCACGTTGCGCCATTTGGATGGTCTGGATGGCAGAACGAAAGGGACAAACTGATGGAAGAGGCAAAACGTGTTACGAGCTACGGCGCCGACGTGTTTGGCGCAGAGGCGATAAAGGAGTATCTGCCGAAGGAGACGGCGAAGAAGCTTCAGAGCACCATTGAGCAGGGAACGCCGCTTGATCCGCAGATCGCAGGTGAAGTTGCGCACGCGATGAAGCACTGGGCCATGGATCGCGGGGCTACGCATTACACGCACTGGTTTCTTCCTATGACCGGCTCTACCGCCGAGAAGCACGATTCCTTCCTCGAGATAAAGAACGGCGAGCCGATAATGGCGTTCTCCGGAAAGAATCTGATTGTCGGCGAGCCGGATGCGTCGTCCTTCCCGTCCGGCGGCATCCGCTCGACATTCGAGGCGCGCGGCTACACGGCGTGGGATCCCACCTCGCCCGCGTTCATCAAGCGGCACGGCAATGGCGCGACGCTCTGCATCCCCACGGCGTTTTGCGCGTACACCGGCGAGGCGCTCGACAAGAAGACGCCTCTGCTGCGTTCGATACAGGCCCTGGACCGTTCCGTGAAGAGGCTCATGAAGCTCTTCGGCCGTCCGGAGGCGCACGTCGGATGCACGCTTGGCGCGGAGCAGGAATACTTCCTCGTGGACAAGAAGTACTGGGAGAAGCGTCCTGACCTGGTGATGACCGGCCGTACGCTCTTCGGCGCTTCTGCCGCAAAGGGACAGCAGCTTGAAGACCACTATTTCGGCACGATCCCGCAGCGGATCCTCGATTTCATGAACGACGTGGAGAAGGAGCTGTGGAAGCTCGGCATCCCTGCGAAGACGCGCCACAACGAGGTCGCGCCCGCGCAGTTCGAGCTTGCGCCGCAGTTCGAGGAGCTGAACCTTGCCTGCGACCACAACATGCTCGTGATGGATACGCTGCGCAACGTTGCGGAGAAGCATGGGCTCAAGTGCCTCCTGCACGAGAAGCCGTACGCCGGGGTGAACGGTTCGGGCAAGCACAACAACTGGTCTGTGAACTACGGCGGCGTGAACCTGCTCGATCCCGGCAGCGACCCCGAACAGAACGCGATCTTCCTAACGATGCTCTGCGCGATCATAGAGGCCGTGGACAAGCACGCCGACCTTCTCCGCGCCGCCGTAGCCGGGGCCGGCAACGACCACCGCCTTGGCGCGAACGAAGCGCCGCCTGCCGTCATCTCGATATACCTTGGCGACCAGCTTGCGGAGGTGGTGGACTGCCTTGAGAAGGGCGTCGCGGCCAAGACGAAGAAGTCCGCCAAGCTCAAGGTCGGCGTGGACGTGCTGCCGCCGCTTCCGCGTGACGCGACCGACCGCAACCGCACGTCGCCGTTCGCGTTCACCGGCAACAAGTTCGAGTTCCGCGCACCGGGATCGAGCGTGTGCTGCGCGGGCCCGATGACCGTGCTGAACACGATCGTCGCCGAGGCTGTCGATCGCATAGGCGATGCGCTCGAGGCGAGCGGCACCACCGGCAAGGCCAAGCCGGGCGAGCACACCGAGGCGTTCCACAAGGCTCTGGAGAAGATTCTCCAGGAGACGCTTGCGGCCCACAAGCGCGTGATATTCAACGGCAACGGATACGAGGCCGACTGGATCGAGGAGGCGGCGAAGCGCGGCCTTCCCAACGCGGCGAACACGGTGGAGGCCCTTGAGGCCCTTGCCAAGAAGGAGAACGTGAAGCTCTTCGAGAAGTACGGCGTGATGTCCGCCCGCGAGCTCGCTTCGCGGCTTGAGATATTCCGCGACGAGTACGCCCAGAAGGTGCGCATCGAGGGCGTGTGCGCCCGCGACATCGCGAGCGAGATGATCCTCCCTGCGGTCAAGGCCGAATACGTGGAGACCGTGGATGCCTTCATGAAGGCCGAGAAGTGCAAGATATCGAGCGGCACCGCCGCGCTCAAGGAGGATGCGATTGAGATCGGCACTGGCCTCGACCACCTCAAGTGCGGGCTCAAGAAGCTCGACGAGGCGCTTGCGGCGGCGAAGCCGGATGCCGTGCTTACGGCCATGACGGCGCTCCGCACGACCATCGACAGGCTTGAGCACAGCGTGGCGGAATCCAAGTGGCCGCTGCCCAAGTACCGCGACATGCTGTTCCTCTACTGATGATGCGCATTGTCGGGAGGACGAGTCATGTCCGATTCGATCAAGCATGAATGTGCCGTGGCGCTCCTCGTCCTCAGGACGAGGAGCGCGGTTGACGGGGCGACCAAGCTCTCCCTGCTGCTGGAGAAGCAGCACAATCGCGGACAGGATGGCGCGGGGGCGGTCACGCTCTCCGCGCACCCTGTGGCGGGCAGGCCCGCCTACAACGAACTGAAATCGGCGAGCGCGACACCGCTCGCCGATTTGCTTGGGGCCATAGCCCGTCGCCGCAGGCTCCAGGACGAGTCGATATTCCTCGGGCACCTCCGCTATGCCACCTACGGGAAGGGCGACGTCGGCTTCTGCCACCCGTTCGTGCACAAGGCCGCCCGTCTTTCGCGTACGCTGTTCCTTGCCGGGAACTTCAATCTCACGAACACCCACGAGCTGTTCGATGCGTACGTGGGGATGGGGAAGTTCCCCGAATCCGAGGCGGATGGCTACCTTATCTGCGAATGGCTGGCCTCCACGATGCTCAAGGTTGAGATGGAGGGTGTCGCAGACCGCAGGCAGGTGCTTGTGGAGGCATTGCGCCGCATGCTCCCGAAGCTTGACGGCGCGTTCACGCTGTGCGGCATGACCGGTGACGGATGGAGCTTCGCTGTTCGCGATGCTCACGGGATACGCCCTGGGTACTGCTTCGTGAACGACGACGTCGCGGTGGTCGCGTCGGAGCGACCCGCCATACAGGCCGCGTTCAACTGCGGAACTGGGGACGTGAAGGAGCTTGAGCCCGGAGTCGCCATGGTCGTCTCCCCGCAGGGAGAGGTGTTTCGCGAAAGGGTACTCCGCGAAAGCGAGAGGAGGGGATGCGTCTTCGAGCGCATATACTTCTCGCGGGCGAACGACGCCGACATACATCGGGAACGAAAGGCGCTCGGCGCGGCGCTCGCGAGGCCACTCCTGGATGCGGTGGGCTACGACCTCGACCACACGTTCTTCAGCTACATCCCGAATTCCGCGCAGACCGCGTTCCACGGCCTCCTTCAGGCATTGTGGACCGAAGGTCTCGCGGAGGGGCGGCCCGTGCGCTTCGGGCAGATAGCGGTGAAGGACGCGAAGTTCCGCACGTTCATTGCGGATGCCGCGGCGCGGCGCGAGTTCTACCAGCACGTCTACGACGTCACCTACGGCCTCATCACGCCGGGGGTTGACACGCTCGTGGTGCTGGACGACTCCATCGTTCGCGGCAACACGATGAAGAACGCCATACTGCCAATGCTGGACAGGCTCGGACCGAAGCGCATAATCGTAGCTTCGTCCGCACCGCCGATATGCTATCCGGACTGCTACGGCATCGACATGTCCACGCTGGGCGAGCTTATCGCGTTCAAGGCGCTCGTGAATCTGGCGGGCGAGGATGCGATACGCTCCGCAGACGACATACGCGCCGTGTACGCGAAGTATCCGCAAGCGGAGCTTTCGGCGGAAATCGCGCGGCTGATAACTCCGGAGGACATGAAGGCCAAGGTTGACGTGGTGTTCCAGACGATCGACGACCTGCACAAATGCTGCCCGGATTCGTCCGGAGACTGGTACTTCACGGGGAAATATCCCACCTCCGGCGGCGAGCGTGTTCTGAAGGAGGCCTTGCAGAACTACCTTGACCATCGCGACGGCCGCTCGTATTGAATTTGCGATTTAGTTGGTAGATGGTAGTTTTGTCCCAACGCATCGATGTCGTAGCGACGACGCCCCGTCGTCGTGTAAATCCTGTAAGAACCTCTGTGACTTTGTGCCTCTGTGTTAAAGACCTATCCGCCGTTTTTGTTTAACACAGAGCTACGGAGCCACAAAGGCACAGAGGTGGTTTCAGTTTTTTTAGGGATGGTTAAATCACCAAATGCAATCGCAAATTCCCACTACCCACTACCCACTACCATCTACCAACTACCAACTACCAACTAAATGGCTAAATGCAATCGTAAATCCAAGCTAAATTGATTTCAGATAGGCGCATATATGCTATAATCCATTGCCTATGAAATTGAAACGGATTTTGGATTGGCTTGACCGGGAGCTTGATGTCGGCAAGTTCGACGACGTGTCGAACAACGGACTTCAGGTGGAGGCCTCGGGCGAGGTTGGGCGTGTCGCGTTCGCGGTTGACGCTTCGCTTGAGTCCGTGCGGAATGCCGCAAAGTCCGGCGCACAGCTGCTTGTCGTACACCATGGAATATCGTGGGGAGGCGGCATCCGCCGCATAGTCGGAGGGGTCGGCCGTGTGGTTAGCGCTGCGATCGATGGAGGCGTGTCGGTCGCCGCATACCACCTTCCCCTTGACGCGAACGCAAAATACGGCAACAACCACGAATTGGCGCGTTTCCTCGGTCTCAGGGACATAAGTCCCGCGTTTTCGTACCATGGCAACGTGATCGGCGTTACCGGGTACAATCCGCAGGGCGTGAAGGTGGGGGTCTGCAGCGGCGGCGCGGGCGAATTCGCGGAGGAGGCCAAGGATCTCGGATGCGGCCTGTACGTCACCGGCGAGGCGTCGTGGGGCGATGTGGTCGCCGCCGAGAACTGCGGCATGAAGATGGTGTGCGCAGGGCATTACGAGACAGAGACGTTTGGCGTGAAGGCGTTGGCGAAGGCGATGGGCAGGAAGCTCCGGGTGGAGACGGTGTTCATCCCGCGAGGCGAATGTGCCGCCGATGATGGAGGGCCCGGGCGATGAGGCTGGCGATTGTGGCAGTGCTGATTGCGGTAGCGATATTCGTGGCCGGCGTCTTCGTCGGCGGCAGGATGTCCGGCGGCACGCCGGATGCCGTCACGAACTCGATGCTTCAGGAGAAGATCGATCACGAGTCCGCTACGCTATCCGAGAAGATCGGCCGCATCGACTCGAAGATAGATGTCCTGCTGAATGTCGCCACGAATGCCGTGCGTGATTTCCGCAGGTGAGGGGAATGCGGCGGCCGAGGCAAGGGAATCTGTAAATGTCAGTTTGAAAAAGAAGGAGTGCGGATATGGCGGTGGGTCAGAAGATAAAGGTGGGAATTGTCGGTTGCGGCTTCGTAGGAAGCGCACTGAAGGTGTGGCTGGACGAGAACAACCCTGACGTGGAGGTCTTTGTGAGCGACCCTCCCAAGGGCATGAACGACGACCTCTCCGGCATTGATGTCGCATTCCTCCAGATCCATGTCCCGACCGAGGATGACGGTACGCAGGATCTCACGCTCATGAGGCAGCTCATCATGGGGCTGCCGAAAGTGCCAGTGTTCGTGCGCACCACGATCCTGCCTGGAACGAGCGACATGCTGTCGAGGGAGACCGGACACCAGGTGTGCTACATGCCGGAGTTCCTTTCGGAGCGCACCCACATCGAGGACTTCAGGCGCCAGACAATGGTGTTCACGGGCGCCGTCGAGCTGCTTTCGCGCATATTCAAGGGGAAGAACTTCACAACGATGACTCCGCTTGAGGCGGAGATCACGAAGTACTCGCACAACGTGTTCGGGGCGTACAAGGTGACGTACTTCAACGCGGTGAAGGAGTATTGCGAGAAGATGGGTGCCGATTGGGCGAACGTCCACAACGGCTGTCTGCTCTCCGGCTACATCAACGACACGCATACGCATGTCCCCGGTCCGGACGGCAAGTGCGGCTATGGCGGGAAATGCTTTCCCAAGGACGTCAACGCCTTCGCGAAGCTTACGGCGGGGCAGCCGCTTGGGCGTCTGCTCGCTCCGCTGCACGAGCTCAATGTCCACTTTCGCGGCGTTGAAGAGCGCATATGATGCGGATGTGCGCGCCGTGTCCGGAAGATTCGTTGACGGGAGTTGAGTGAAATTGGGAAGGCCATAAGCGCGTTCCTGAACGAGCCCGACTCCGATACGGCCTTGTACCGCAGGCCGAAGCTCGTGGTGGAGACACCATCCGCGAACTCTTCTCGGGGAAGAGCGAAAGCGACTGATGCGGCCGCGCCCATTTATGGTATAATCGCAGGCAAGAAAATCAATACGGAAGAGGTTCTTTCAATGCCAGGAAACAAGAAGACGAGAATACGTATCACGGACACGACCCTGCGGGACGCGCACCAGTCGCTTTGGGCTACGCGCATGCGTACGGACGACATACTGGAGATCGCCTCGAAGATCGACGACGCGGGGTACTACTCGCTCGAATGCTGGGGCGGCGCGACCTTCGACGTGTGCATGCGCTTCCTCCGCGAGAATCCGTGGGAACGGCTTCGCCAGATAAAGAAGGCCTGTCCGAAGACCCCTCTCCAGATGCTTCTCCGCGGGCAGAACATCCTTGGCTACAAGCATTATCCGGACGACATCGTAGATCGCTTCGTCGCGCTCGCCTGCGAGAACGGCATGGACATCTTCAGGGTGTTCGACGCGCTGAACGACCCACGCAACCTTGAGCAGGCGATAGCGGCCGTCAAGAAATACGGCGGGCATGCGCAGGGCACGATCTCCTACACCACGTCTCCCGTCCACACAGTCGCGAACTACGTGAAGCTCGCGAAGGAGCAGGCGGACATGGGCATCGACTCGCTGTGCATCAAGGACATGGCCGGCATCCTCACCCCCGGGGCAGCCCGCGAGCTCATCGGTGCGCTCGTAAAGGCGCTCCCCGAGATACCGGTGCAGGTCCACTCGCACATGACGAGCGGAATGGCGG
>SAMEA104315424__coassemble_1393_pt1 | contig 11050 bp, 11 predicted proteins | sample SAMEA104315424__metabat2_low_PE_034 | metagenome-assembled genome bin SAMEA104315424 (sample SAMEA104315424) | gut metagenome | biome: Monkey gut; feature: monkey-associated habitat; material: faeces | place: China | collected 2013 | reverse complement strand
ACTACCCCAGTCGCATTGAGTTTGACAAGAAACCAGACCGGTGAGGCTCTGGCATTGGCTATGGCTATGGATGGTCGTGTGTGGTATAATTCCAGACATGAAAGCCAATAGACATATCCTTGCTGGAATCTGCGCCATATCAATCTCAACTGCGTTTGCGGCAATACGCTCGGTAACGCCTACTGCCTGGGATGGCGACCCCAACTGCTGGCAGATGCGCCGCCATCATGATAAGATGGGGGTTGTCACCAATGGCGGGGCGAAGGTGGTGTTCATAGGCGACTCCATCACGCACTTCTGGGAGACGAACGGCAAAGGCCAGCTCGCAAAGTACTTTGGCGACGGCGACATGAAGATGCTCGACCTCGGCACGTCCGCCGACCGCACGGAGCATGTGCTGTGGCGTCTCAGGGATGGCCGGGAACTGGATGGGTACGAGGCGAAGTGCGTGCTGCTCATGATCGGCACGAACAATTCAGGGCATTTCCCGTTCGAGAAGGAACCTCCGGTCGATACGATCCTCGGCATCCGGGAGATATTGAACACGATCTGCGCCAAGCAGCCGAAAGCCACGGTTGTCCTTACCGCGATCTTTCCGCGCGGACGCGACATGAACGATGCGTGCCGAAAGCGCAACGAGATCGTCAACAAGGAGATACAGAAGTTCGCGGACGGCAAGCGGATATTCTGGTGCGACTTCAACGACCAGTTCCTCACGTATGACGGCATCCTCACGCAGGAGCTGTTCCCGGACCGTCTGCATCCCAATGGCGCAGGCTATGAGATCTGGTACTCGGCAGTCAAGCCGTACATCGACTATGCGCTGTCCGACGGCAAACTCCCCGCCCCCGCCAATCGCTATGCGCCTTTCGTTCGCCGGGAAAATGTGCGCATGGACCAGCCCATATCCGTCTATCCCGCTTCACGCATCAGGGCCGAGGGCTATGGCGCGAAAGACTGGTGGCTCGATCGCCTGCTGCACAACCGCAATGAGATCTGCGCATCCGGCGGGGAATTCGACATTGTCCTCTTCGGCGATTCGATAACGCATGGCTGGGACAAGTCTGGCGCCGATTCCCTTGAGGAACTGCGCAAGACCTACACGGTGCTTAACGCCGGCTATTCTGGCGACCGCACGGAGCAGCTTATCTGGCGCGGCGGGAACGGCGAGCTTGACGGGTATCGGGCGAAGTGCATCATGCTCATGATAGGCACGAACAACACCTGGCATCGCAAGGATAAGCCAGAGGCCATTGCCGCCGGCATCAAGGAGATACTTGCCATGATCGCCAGGAAACAGCCTCAGGCGAAGGTGATGCTTCTTCCGATCTTCCCGTTCGGCGACAAGGCAGACCATCCCAATCGCGTCAACAACGAGGCGGCGAACGCCATAATCAAGGGCTATGCGGATGGAGAGAATGTCATTTGGGTCGATTTCAACGCCAAGTTCCTGGACGAGAAGGGCGATAACGTAAAATGGATGCCCGATCACTGCCATCCGAACGCGGCTGGCTACAGGGAAATCTGGCTGCCGTCGGTGTTGCCGTATTTCAGGAAGATCTGCGGCAAGTGATTGAGCTGCGGCATGTCCATGCGGGGTGTATGGGGCTTCCATGAGTGACGTGAAGCATTGCTGCCTTACCATTGCGGGGAGCGATTCTGGGGGGAATGCCGGCGTCCAGGCAGATCTGCGCGCATTCCACTCATATGGAGTCCATGGCTGCACGGTGTTTGCCGCCCTTACCGCGCAGAACCCCATGGGGGTGTCGGCTGTGCATCAGGTTCCAGCTGATTTCGTGTCGGCCCAGCTTGATGCGGTTCTCGGGACCTATGCGATTTCGGCGCTCAAGACGGGCATGATCTCGGATCCCGAGGTCATCGCCGCGGTCGCCGAGAAGATAGCCCCGCACCCTGAGATAAGGAAGGTGATCGATCCTGTGATGGTGGCCACGAGCGGCGCACGGCTGATGGCGGACGAGGCTCTGGGGGCGCTAAAGGCGAAACTGTTGCCGTTGGCGACGGTCATTACGCCAAACATCCCGGAGGCGGAAGTCCTTTCAGGAATGCGGATCTCCAGCCGGGCAGATGTGCATGAGGCGGCAATGCGCATGTACGATGCGTACGGTTGCGCAGTCCTCGTGAAGGGCGGACATGCGGTCGGCGACCTTGCCGCTGCGGAGGACACCCTTTACGACGGCAGGGAGTTCTATGCGGTGACGCTGCCTTGGATAGATCATCCCGTATCCACCCACGGAACGGGATGCTCGCTCGCGGCGGCCCTTGCGGCGGAACTGATGCTCGGGCGCGATTTGCGCACGGCGGTGGCCGGGGCAAAGGAATATGTCCACATGGCCATCGCAGGCTCGTATTATGTGGGAAGCGATTGCGGCGTGCTCGGATTCGTTGAACACGCAGGTTCGCCGGAAAGGGCGCGGCGGGATGCCCGGCCCTTGACATGAAGACCGACAGCACAGCCACGGCGCGGCGCTTCGCGCGCCACTTCGCCACCTATCCGGATGAGGCCGTAGTCCAGCGCCATACGGCAGATGCGCTTGTGGAGGCCCTGCGTGCGGAAGCCTCCGGGCCATGCTTCCCGCACGTTGTTGAACTTGGGTGTGGGACGGGGTTACTCACGCGGGCGTTCCTGCGGGCATTCAAGTGCGAGGCATTGCTGTTGCTGGATATCGTCGAGACTTGTGCGGAATTCTTTGCTGATTTGCCGCAGACGATGTTCCGGTGTGCGGACCTGGATGCGCTGGAGGCGTTGCCGCCTACCGACCTTGTCCTTTCAGCCTCCTGCCTCCAGTGGCTTCGCGATCCGGAGCGACTCTTCCGCGTGGTTGCCGCGTCATTGCCGAAGTGTGGCCTCTTCGCCGCCGCGACTTTCTCTGCGGGCAACCTAGCAGAGCTGGAGCAGTGCGGCGGACAGCCGCTCACGTGTCCGGCTGCCAGACGCTGGCGTGAGATGCTTGAGGCGAGCGGGTTCGAGATTCGGCGTTTCGAGGCCCGGACTGTGCGACTCTCATTCCCGTCGGCGCTTGATGCGTTGCGGCACCTCAAGCGGACAGGCGTATTGACTCCTGCGCTGGGAGGGTATCGGGATGCGAGACGCTTCCTTGCTCGCTACGAGACGTTGCGGGACTCGCATGGTGTGCCGCTCACCTACACGCCGGTGTTCTGGGTCGCCGCCAAGGCATAGTCGCGGCAGACGAGCGAAGGATACAGGTCGTCGCGGCGGTCGGAGCGGAGCGGGAATGCGGCGCGGACGTCTTTGACGAGCCGGGGATCCATGTCGCAGAAAAGGAGTTCGTCCCTCGCGGAAGGGGTGAGACGCCGTCCCGTCGGGTCGAAGGCTGCCGAGCTGGGGGTGTAGACGATGCCTCCGCCTGAACCGGCGCGGTTGGCCCCGATGATGTAGCACTGCGTTTCAAGGGCGCGTGCGCGGAGAAGCGTGTACCAGTTCTCGATGCGGTCTGCCGGCCAGTTCCCGATGACGAGGATGACGTTGGCGGTGCGCGCGGCGATCTGGAACACTTCGGGGAAACGGAGGTCGTAGCAGATGAGGCCGCCGAGCGTAAAGTCCTCGAAGGCGGTCGTGAAGATATCCGAACCCCGCGAATAGTTGCGCGTCTCGCCGCCGAAGGAATAGGAGTGGATCTTCGCGTAGTCGAGGAGAATGGCTCCGTTGCGGACGACGACGAGCCTGTTTTGCGGCTCGGCGGGTTCGGCGGCGCGGATGCAGCCGAAGGCGATGCCGAGGGGAAGACGGTGGGAGAGGTCAAGGAAGAAGCCGAGCTGAGGGGATGCTTCGGGCGTGTCGGCGAAGGTTCGCGGGCGTGGCGTGAAGCCCGTGAGCGTGAATTCTGGGAATACGATGAGCGCGGCCCCGGCCCGTGCGGCATCCTCGGCGAGCCGGGTACAGGCCCGTTCGTTTGCGGCTGGATTTTCCCAGTCGATTTCCAGTTGCGTCAAGGCGATTTTCATGAGGTGCGCATTATACCACAGCATCGAGCGATTAGGCCGTCGCATAGGGCCGCATTTGTGGTATAATCCGTAAGCAAAGGCTTCATTGAAGCCTACTTTCTACGATAAACTCTAAACGGAAAGCAATCTGATGAACTACAAATACATGTGCCTCAATCCGATAGCGGAGGTGGGGCTTGACAACCTGACAGGCGACTATGCGCGTACGGAGGATTTCTCGGCTGCGGAGGCCGTGTTCGTGCGCAGTGCCAAGATGGATGAGATGACCCCTGGCGACGGCCTGCTTGCGGTGGCCCGTGCCGGGGCTGGCGTGAACAACATCCCCCATGCCGAATATGCCAAAAAGGGAATCGTCGTCTTCAATACGCCCGGCGCAAACGCGAATGGCGTCAAGGAACTCGTGATCGCGGCGATGCTTCTCGCGTCTCGCGACATCGTTGGCGGAATCGAGTGGGTGAAGGAAAATGCCGCCGATGCGGCGATCAACAAGTCTGCCGAGAAGGCCAAGAAGGCGTTCGCCGGCACTGAAATCCAGGGCAAGAAGCTCGGCGTCATCGGTCTTGGCGCCATCGGGCAGAAAGTCGCGAACGCGGCGGTCGCCCTCGGCATGGAAGTCTATGGGTTCGATCCGTTCCTTTCCGTCGATGCGGCGTGGAACCTCAGCTGCGCGGTCCGGCACTGCAAGAGCGTCGAGGCGATATACCGCAACTGCGACTTCATCACGATCCACGTCCCCGCGCTCGATTCCACAAAGGGGATGATCAACGCCGAGGCTCTTGCGATGATGAAGAACGGCGTGATCATAATCAATGCCGCCCGCGACGCCCTCGTGAACGAGCAGGATATGCTCAAGGCCATCGAGACGGGCAAGGTGCGCAAGTATGTCTCCGACTTCCCTAATTCGGTGACGGCTGGCAAGAAGGGCTGCATCGTGATCCCGCACCTTGGCGCATCGACCGAAGAGGCCGAGGACAACTGCGCCGTAATGGCGGTCAAGGAAATGCGCGACTACCTTGAGAACGGCAATATCGTCAACTCCGTGAACTACCCGGCGTGCTCGCTCGGGATTCCGAGCAGGGCGGGCCGCGTGGCGATCTGCCACAAGAACGAGGCGAACATGATAGGGCGTTTCACGAGCATCCTCGGCAACGCGAAGGTCAACATAGACGCCATCGCGAACAAGAGCCGCGGCGATTTCGCCTACACTCTTATCGACACTGATATTGAAATCCCCGAATCGGTCGTCAATGAGCTGAAGGCGTCTGAAGCCGTGATCCGGGTGCGTGTGATCAAGTGACGCCGCGCATTGCGTTGCGGAGGGTCGGCGGCCTTGCCGACCGTCCGCAATGTTGAACAGCGTAAAGAACATGGCCAGGACTAGATCCAGAAGGGGCGATGCCGCCAAGAGGCGGGGCAGGGAGCCTGTGATGAGGGAGACGGATGTCCTCCTCTTCACTGGCGAGCTTGCCGACCTTCTGGAGGCTGGCATGACGCTGGGGCAGGCATTGAGTGCACTGGCAAATCAGGGGGACGAGGGTTCTCCGCAGCGTCTGGTGTGCAAGGATCTGACCGATCGCATCGTAAACGGCGAGTCCTTCTCGGAGGCGGTAAAGCATCATCCTAAGACCTTCCAGCCGCTGTACGGCAACATGATCAAGGCGGGCGAATCGTCAGGCGCGATGATTGAGGTGCTGCGACGCCTCGTTGACCACTACGAGCGGAACGACGCGATCCGGAGCAAGGTGAAGGGTGCGCTGATATATCCGTGCATCGTCCTTTCCCTTGGCGTGGTCGGCGTGATCGGCGCGTTGGTCTGGATAATCCCCCTGTTCGAGAAGGTGTTCGCGTCCATGGGCGGATCCCTGCCGCTTCCTACGCGCATCCTCATCGGCATGAGCGATGCCGTGATCGGCTATGGGTGGCTGATGGCGCTGTGCGCCGTCGGGGCGGTGGTGTGGTTCCGAAAGTGGAAGTCCACCCCGCAGGGGCGGCTGAAGTTCGACGCCATGAAGCTCAAGACGCCGCTGATAAGGAACATCGTCGCGAACGGGATATACGCCTCCCTGGCATTCACGCTGAAGACTCTCCTGGCGAACGGGGTGAACGTTCTGAACGCCCTGCGCATAGCCGAGGAGACGTGCGGCAACGCGGTGATCGGTTCGGCCTTGGCCAACGCTCGCAAGCGGGTGACGGACGGCACGTCTATATCCGGCCCGCTCGCGCAGTCCGGGGCGTTCCCTCGCATGATGACCGACATGCTCGCCGTCGGCGAGCGGGCCGGGAACATGACCGCATCCCTCGAACACATAGGCATGCGGTATGAAAAGGACATGAACAGGAGCATATCGGCATTCACGACCGCGCTTGAGCCGATTCTCATAGTTGCGGTTGCGGTCGTACTCGGCTTTGTTGTGCTGGCGATTCTCATGGCGGTGTTCGGCATGGTGAACGCCATAGGTTGACGGGCTGCGAGGCCTTGTCGAGAAAGGAACTGACAAAATGAAGAAGAATGACATCGCAAAAGTTGCGCGGAAGTCTAAGCAGGGCTTTACGCTCATAGAAATCATGGTCGTGGTCGGCATCATCGGCCTTCTTGTGGCCGTGCTGATCCCTAATGTGACGGGCAAGATGAACGATGCTCGCATAGCGTCTGCCCGAGTCCAGATAAAGAACGTCGAGGAGGCTCTTGTGGCCTACAGCATGAAGCACGGCGGCAAGTATCCGGACTCGCTTGATACGCTTACGCAGGAGACGGACGACGAGGATGCGCTGCTTCAGGGCGGGACTGAGGATCCTTGGGGCACCACTCTCCAGTTCGAGAAGCGGGGCAAGAAGCGTCCGCTCATCACGTCCGCAGGCCCTGACGGCGAGTTTGGGACCGAGGACGACATCACCAACGTCGAGAAGAAGAAATAGTCCCGTCGGTACCGTATGGTGCCTTTCGGCGAGGGTATCGCAATGCGTCGCGCAGGGTTCACGCTTATTGAGATTCTCATAGTCGTAGGCATCATCGTGATAATGCTGGCGAGCGCGGTGGTCAGCGTCGCGTCCGGACGCGGGGCCGTGCAGGCGAAGGAGGCCACACGCGGAGTCGTGCAGCTGTCGCGATATGCCTCTGCGCTTGCGCTTCTCAGGCAGCGTCCGGTGGTGGTGACTTTCCATCACGATGGGCGCATCGACGTGCGCATATCCGGCGAAGCCACGGGGCAGGGGGATGTGGGGTCGCCATCAGATCCGATATACCGGGAGGTCGATGGCGAGAGTACCATGACCTCCGCCGAGTATTCCGCAGACGACGAGGACGAGGCGCCGGTTGCCACGGGACGAAAGGGGCGGCGGTCTGCCGCGACAGGCGGCAAGGCCTCATCGGGAGGCTCATCGCCTTCATCGGATGCCTATGACGAGAGGAACGGGTTCTTCTACACGCGGCGCGTGCTTGATCCGGAAGTCCTTGCGAAGGAGGATGCGGATGGCAAGTACGATGGCGTGACGTTTTCGGTGGAGGTTCTCGGCGAGGATGGAGCGCCGCTTGAGCCTGCTGTCGCGGCTTCGCGTTCCCTGCGGCAGCCCAAGAGGAATGTCCGCAATGCCGACGCGGATGCTGCCGACGGGGAGTCTGCGGAAGAGGATCAGGAACCTCCGGTTTCCGTGACGTACGAGACGAACGGCAACGTGAATCCGCATCGAGTGACGGTGCGGCTTGCCGGAGAGGCGGCCGATTCCGAGGGTTTTGTGATAAACATCTCGCGAAGCGGCAAGGCAACGGTCGGAGACGCGGAAGAAGTGCCAGAAAGGAGGGGCCGTGCCAAACGCCGCCGGAGATAGTCACCGCAGAGGGTTCACACTGCTGGAGGTGATGTGTGCGACGATAATACTCTCCCTCGGGCTGGTCGCGCTCCTCACGGCGTTCATGCAGTGCCAGCGGATAATGCGCACGACGCAGGGGTTCGAGACGGCGCAGTACGTGCTGATGCTTGGCGAGACGCTCTACCCCCTGCCGTCCCCGGATCAGGTGACGGGCGACCCGTTAGACGACGAGTTGCTGAACATAGACGAGACGCCCGCCATGAAATTGGCGCAAGATCTGGATCTTGACGGCCTTTCCAGGGAGCGGCGCGACGAGCTTGAGTACTACACGTTTGAACGTACCGTGGACAAGGTGGATGATGAGGAGCTGGAGCGCAGCGGGTATCTGTACGCGGTGCGCACCGTGATACGGTGGGGACGCGCCCGGAGGAGCAGGGACAGGAGCGAGACCACGGTGATCACCCTTTGGAGGAAGAAGAGATGAGACGTGCGTTCACCATAGTGGAGTTGATGCTCGCCGTGCTGATTCTGTCTATCCTCACGATCGTTTCCACGTGGACATTCCACACCATAATCCGCAACTGGAACCTTGCAACTGAGATGGCGGACAACGTGCAACGTGCGGACTATGCCCTCGCCCAAATAACGAGCGCCCTGCGAAGCGCATACTTCCCGACGAGCGGGGCGGCGACGGAGGCGGATGGCTTCCAGCTTGTGGACGGAAATCCTCGCAACCAGCCAGATGAGTCGGACATGATCGCGTGGACGAAGCTTGGCCCCGCGATAGTCGGGCGCAACTCGCGCTTCGCGAAGGCCGCCCACCACGTGTCGATGTATGTCGTGGAGCCGGGTAAGAGCGACGTTGAGGCCTACGCCAACGGAGGCCTCGTGTGTGACGTCATCGGCGAAACGAAGTTCCGTCCAGAGGACTTCGATGAAGACGATCTCGACAACTGGGATCACTTCGTGCTGAGCGAGAACGTGCAGGGGTTCAATTGCCGCGTCCTTGACAAGAACGAACCGTTCAAGGGCAATCAGGCCAATTGGGTTGATACGTGGGATACGTCCAACTGCATACCTCGCCGCGTGCAGCTTACGTTCTGGATGAAGCCGCTCGAGGACGGAAAGGAACCATACCCGATCGTGCGCGTGATTGAGATACCGTTGTGGGATGTCTCGCAGAATCCGCTTAAGACGGATTCGTCCGGATCGGATGGTGAGGAGCGTGGCGGACGCAGAAAGGGACCTGCGCGATGAAGTCTTCGAGAAGGGGCAGCGCCATAGTCGGGGCAATATGGATACTGGCAGTACTCTCGGTGCTGATCGCCACGTATGCCATCGACGCCCAGCTGCAGACGCGGGTAAACCTCTACCTTCAGGAAAGGGTCAGGGTTGACCACCTTACCGATGCGGGAATCGCCATCGCGGAGGTCATCATGCTCGATTACCAGAATGTGCAAGTGCCGTCCGACGATAATTCAGGCGTGTCTGCGGAGTCGGACATAGAGGAGTATCTTGACAAGAACCGCTGGTACTGGGAGATGGTGGACCTCAAGGACAACCGCGAATGCTCTACCGGCGCGGTTCCCGTGGACGCCCGCAATCCCGAAGGCGGCACCGTCACCGTGAAGATCAAGCCGATCGAGTCGCAATGGAACATCAACAGCCTCTACCCGGAGGGGGACGCGAATTATGCGAAGATATGGGAGGCTGTCCTGGCCGCCTCTGGCATCCCGGAGGAGTATTGGGACGGAATTGTGGACAGCTGGTGCGATTGGAGGGATCCGGATAGTGCGCAGACGGGAGAATACGGTGCCGAAACCGACTTCTACAGGGAGGCGTACGAGGATTTCGTGGATGGACGCGACGTCGAGAAGAACAAGAACTACCTCCCGGCTTCGCGCGATGGCGAGATATCGGACATTGACGACCTGATGCACCTGAAGGGATTAAACGAGTACGATGACGAGCCGATAAGCGCACAGGCCATACTTGATGGCGGCGTGATCAATCCCCTCGCCAAGAAAGAGGATCAGATAGAGGTGAAGGGCTTGCGCAAGTACTTCACCGTATTCGGATCGGGCAAGATAAACGCCAACATCGCCGACAAGGACATTCTTGTTACGGTGCCGGGCATTTGGCAGCCGTCGTCATCTGCATTGTCGTCGAGAGGCGGGACGTCGGAAGGGCATTCGTCTTTCTCGTCGTCGTTTAACGAGAGCGATGTCTCCAATGCGACGGACATTGCGGATGCGATCGTCGAGATCCGCCAAACCGGCAACAAGCGGGAGAACGTCGGCGGGTTCTCGATGGATGACGATGTGGGCACGTTCAAGGACTGGAACGACCTGCAAAACCGCGTGCAGGAGGCGATAGGCGGCGGCACGTACATCCAGCAGGAGGCAGAGCAGTATCTCTCCTACGCGCCGGAGAAGTTCTTCGAGGTGTCCATCATCGGACAGTCCCTCGGCATTACCCATGCGGTGAAGGCTGTGGCGATAGTGCAGGATTCCAAGGTTCGCTACATCCGCTGGCAGGAAGACCCGTGACTTGCCAATTTCCAAAATCAGGTCAGACCTGATTTTGGAAATCCAGGGCGATCTCATGGTGTCCCCAGTTCGACCGTAGCCGCCGCGAGCCCGCCGGCCGTCGCCGTCAGCTTCGCGGGCCGGCCGGGCTTCAGTCGCAGGTAGACGGCCGCGCGTCCGAAGGCGAGCGAATGGCCGGAGACGTCCTTGAAGCTCTCGAAGCTGCGCGGATCCGAGTTCCCGACGGCGGCGATCTCGCAGCCCTCCGCCGCGAAGGAGATGCGGCGGCTGTCGTTCGGGACGAACGTGCCGTCCCGGTCCGCGAGCGTGACGACCACCACGCAGAGGTTGCCGTAGCGCGGCTCCGGCGTCAGCACTATCTGTGTCGGCGCACCCGCAGTGCGCATCGCCTTCTCGCCGCAGACGCGGCCGTCCTTCCCGTAGGCGACGGCCTTCACCTCGCCCGGCGCATACGGGACGTCGTTCCACATCAGGCGGTAGCGCGGCATGACGGAATAGTAGTTCGCCGGATTGTCGTCCACGACACCCGCCGTCGGGTCCTTCTTCCGCCGGCCGAGCGAGCGGCCGTTCACGAACAGCTCCGCCTCGTCCGCGCTCGTGTAGACGAAGACGGGTACGTTCTGCCCGGCCTTCTTCGGGAAGTTCCAGTGGCCCGGCACGAGGTGCAGCGTGAAGTCCTTCCTGTTCCAGTGCGAACGGTAGAGGTAGAA
>SAMEA104315424__coassemble_1391_pt1 | contig 11058 bp, 8 predicted proteins | sample SAMEA104315424__metabat2_low_PE_034 | metagenome-assembled genome bin SAMEA104315424 (sample SAMEA104315424) | gut metagenome | biome: Monkey gut; feature: monkey-associated habitat; material: faeces | place: China | collected 2013 | reverse complement strand
ACGCGATCTTCGGCACCTTGTACTTCTCGGACTGGCGCCACACCTGCTCGGACTGCGGCTGGACGCCGCCGACCGCGCAGTAGAGCGCGACCGCGCCGTCAAGGACGCGGAGGGAACGCTCAACCTCGGCCGTGAAGTCCACGTGTCCGGGAGTATCGATGAGGGAAAGCCTGTAGTCGCCCCAGGAGACGCAGGTGGCAGCGGACTGGATCGTGATGCCGCGCTCCTGCTCCTGGACCATGAAGTCCATCGTCGCAGCGCCATCGTGCACTTCGCCGATCTTGTAGTTCTTGCCTGAATAGTAGAGGATTCGCTCGGATGTTGTGGTCTTGCCGCCGTCAATGTGCGCCATGATGCCGAAATTGCGCACATGGTCGAGAGGGAATCTCTTTGCTGCCATCTTTAGTTTCTCCTAATGTGTTCCAAAAAATTGAAGTGCGTATTTTACAAAATCCCGTCTATTTTCGCAAGTGCAGATTTCCAGACCATCACTTGAGCTTCCACTCGATCGTCACGCTGTCGGATATCTCCATGTCGTTGACGCGGATCGTCGGGAAGAGCGGGGCGTCATCGGCGGCACCGGCCCTCGCCATTTCCGATTTGGCGTAAAGCAAACCGGGATAGTTCCGCCCGTCACTGTAGTGTATCGCATCGACCTCGCCCAGGGACGTACCCGCCGCAGCGCAAATGTCCTCCGCGACGGAACGCGCATTCCTTACGGCCAGCTGACGGGCCATGCGCTTCGCCGACATCGAATCCTTCACGTAGAACCCTACGTCCATGTCCCTTGCGACGCCACAGGCGGCAATGCCGCCGTACAGGCCTTCCAGCCGCCCGCGGTCGATACCCATGTCGAGCGTGTATGTCATCGAATGGCAATATCCGTCGAAGACGCGCTTCCCTTCGCCACGCGCCATGGCTCCGCTACCGGCCACATCCTCGTAGTGGTACTCGGGACGCATCTCTATCTGCGATACCGTAATCTCGTTGGTCGAAACGGACTGCGCCTTCAGGACAGACATGACCTTCGCGTTATTTGCGGCAAGGATTCCCTTCGCCTTCGCCATGTCCTTGTCAACCGCCTCAACCGTAAACGAAAACCTCATCATGTCCGGCGGCACCCGAACGCTACCCGATCCCTCCACGCGGATCGTCCCCGCAAGGCAACAACCCGCCAGAAGCGCAAACCAACCGGCAACGGCAATTCTTCTCATGTCATGTTCTCCCTCGCGCATGCGTATCACTCGGCCTTGAGCGAACGGCTCATCATCGCCGCACTGGCCTGCTTCGCATCGAAGCCCTTGTAGCAAAGCGCGTATACAAGCTCGCATATCGGCATATCGACCCCGAGCCGCCGCGCGATCTCATGCACAACCTTGGAGTTCCACACGCCCTCCGCGACCATCTGCATGGAACCAAGGATCGACTCGATCTTCTCTCCCTTGCCGAGGCGTTCCCCTACTGAGTGGTTGCGCGAGTGGACCGATGTACACGTCACGATGAGGTCGCCTATGCCGGCCAGGCCGGACAGCGTCTCGGGGGCGCCGCCGTACGCAAGCACAAAACGCTTCATTTCCACGAGTCCGCGGGTGATCAGCGCCGCGCGCGTGTTGTCCCCGTAGCCCATTCCGTCCGAACAGCCAACGGCGATCGCCAGCACGTTCTTGACGGCTCCGCCTATCTCGACGCCGACCGGATCCGTAGACGTGTATACACGGAACAGGGGACCGGACCATATCTCCTGCACACGCTTCGCCCTGGCCTCATCCGCACAGGCCGCGACTATTGCAGTCGGGATGCCCCTGGCAACCTCCTCCGCATGCGTCGGGCCTGCCAGCGCGACGATCGGGCCCGTCCCCAATATCTCTTCGCCGAGTTCCGTCATGCGCCTGTTCGTCTTCTCGCAAAGGCCCTTCGTGATCGACACGACAAGCGTTCCAGGCGATACGAGCCCCTTGAACCCGCTTACGACGGAAGTGAAATACTTTGACGGTGGCGCAAGGACGACGACCTCGGCGCCTTCCACCGCCTCCCTGCGATCGGAGGCAAGCCTAATGGACGCCGGGATTTCAACGCCTTTCAGAAACCTGTCGTTCCTGCGCGTGCGCTTCATCTCGTCGATATACTCCGGGAATGCGCCCCAAAGCGCGACGTCATGCCCGTATCCCGCCAGCAGGAGCGCGTTGGCGGTACCCCATCCACCATCACCGATAACTGCAATCTTCATGCGCGGTATTATAGCAAAAAAGGAAGGCCCGCCGTGGGCCTTCCTTTGGTTCCCTCATCCGAGAGGATCATTCCCACTCGATGGTGGCGGGCGGCTTCGGCGTGACGTCCCACACCACGCGGTTCACACCCTTCACCTTCGTGGCGATCTTCTCGGCTACCATGGTGACGAACTTGAACGGAAGCTCCACTATGCCGGCCTTCACGAACTGCGATGTCGAAATGGCGCGGATGGCGATCACGTAGCCGAACGTCCGCGCACCGTTCCTCACGCCCACGGACTTTACGTTCGTCATCACCGCGAAGAACTGCTGTGCCTTCCTGTCGAGCTTGGCCTTGGCCATCTCGTCGCGGAATATGAAATCGGCCTTGCGCAGGATGTCCAGCTTCTCCTTGGTGAGCTCGCCGAGGCAGCGCACGGCCAGGCCGGGACCGGGGAACGGCTGGCGCATGACCATCGCCTCCGGGATGCCGAGAGCCTTGCCGACTGCGCGCACCTCGTCCTTGTACAGGTATTTCACGGGTTCGACCAGCCCATCGAAGCCGATGTCTTCTGGAAGCCCGCCGACATTGTGGTGGGCCTTCACGGCCTTGTGTCCGCCCACGCCGGACTCGATGATGTCCGGATATATCGTCCCCTGCCCAAGGAACTCTATGCGGCCAAGCTTCTTCGCCTCCTCCTCGAACACGCGGACGAACTCGCCGCCGATGCACTTGCGCTTCTGCTCCGGATCAGTGATGCCCGCAGCCTTGGCGAGGAATCGCGCCTCGGCGTCGATCTGGATCAGGTTGATGCCGAACTTCCCCTTGAAGACCTTCTTCACCTCTTTCGCCTCGTTCAGGCGCATGCATCCATGATCCACGAACACGCAGGTGAGGTTCTTGCCTATGGCCTTGTGGAGAAGCACGGCGCAAACCGACGAATCGACGCCGCCTGACATCGCAAGCAGAACCTTCTTGTCACCTACCTGCGCCCGGATAGCCTCTATCTCGCTCTTTATGTACGCCTTCACGTTAAGCTTCTTGCCGACCTTCGCAAGACGTTCCTTTTCAGCCTGATTCATTTCCCTCTCCTGTTGTATTGATATGCTCTACGATTTACCTTGCGGAACACCGCGCTCCGACCTACTCGGCATCAGATAAAAGAAGAGCGCGGAGAAACCGCGCCCATTCTTGTAACACAGATGTCACCGTTAGCCGAGGATCGCATCCTTGGCGGCCTTGCAGAGGCGGAACTTCGCCTTCGTGCGGGCAGGGATCTTGATCGTCTCGCCGGTCGCGGGATTGCGGCCCTGACGCGCCTTGGACTTCGCCTTCATGATCTTGCCGAGACCTGGAAGCATCAACCCCTTCGGGAGCTTGGCGCCTTCGTACGCGATAGCGAGGAACTTCTCGTACACGGCGACAGCCTGCTTCTTGGTGATGCCCGCCGCATCAGCGAGGGCAACCATGATTTCACTCTTTGTAGCCGGAACTTTCTTTGCCTTTGCCATTTCTTTGTTTCCTTATGAGGTGTTCGTGGGTGAATCCCGTAAACGCCCCGTAAGATATCTTATTTGACCTGTATTTGCAAGGGAAAAATTAATAAATGTCGTGTGGATTTCAAAAGCGGAATCTTTGCTTTCACCGCGACAGAGCGCAAAACCGCCTCATTAATCCGAGTTCACAGTCCATCCAACGCCCACAAGGCACGGAATGCGGACTTGCGCACGACGGCGTTCTCCTTCGGGTCGTCCACGAGGCGCTTCAAGAGGATGAGGGAAGACGCGACCTTCCGCTCGCCGCAGAGCTGCACCGCCATCACGCGCGCGGCGGGCGCTGCCGAGGCATCGGCGGCACAGGCGACGAGGCGCGAGTCCAGCCGCCGGGCATCGATATGCGGATCGAACGCCGCGAGGTCGTCCAGCGCACGGAACGCCGCCGCCGCGATGATCGTTCGCGTCTCGTCCGCCGCCGCATCAAGGGACTTGCGGAACTGTGCCGCCTCCGGCGATGACGGGTCGTACGTGCCACGCCGATGTAGGGCCTCGGCGTAGAGGCCGATGTGCTGGACGGCGAAGTCGCGCGTGTAGACGTCCTGGCTGAGGTCGCGGAAGAGACCGACCATCACCTGTCCGTAATCGCACGGGATAGGTTCCTCATCCAATAGGTCGTCCATCAGCTGGCTCTTCTCCGCCGCCAGCCGCACGGCATCGGACAACGTCGAGTCGCCATCACCTCGTCCGGGGACTGACTGGAAAACTTCTCTCGCGGACATCGGCACGGCCTGCGGCTGAGAAGCGGCCTCATCCGGTCGCCGCACCAACCGCGTCTGTTCTTCGGCTTTGGTCATGACCTGAGGTGCCAACCGCTTCGTCGTGGGCAAGGGCGACGCCACTGGGTCAGGGATGGCACCACTCTCCGCATCTTGCCAATCAATGCCGTTGCCGTCGCCGCAGAGCCACCACGACAGGCAGATGGCCGCGCCGGCAAGAACGGCCACCGACAATGCCCTAAAATGCCGATTCGCCATCAGGGCTCCCCCTTTCATCCTTTAGCCATCCGTCCGGCAACTTCAATGGCTTTCCGTCGTGCGTGACCTTCAGGCCGATGCACCTTCCTCCATCAACAGTCCATCTGGCCTCCAATAACCCGTTCAGGAGCGTGAACTGCCTTCCTGTCCCATGCTCCCTGCTGACAAACGACAGATGGCCGCTGGGAGCCTTCATCAGTACGGCCATGTCGTCGCCGACCCTGAAGCCATGCACGTCCATTCCGCCTCCAAGCAGGCCGAACCGGCGTTCCATGCCAATGCCAGAGGCGACCTCCTCCATTTGGCAGATGGCCCGCGCATTGGCATAGATCCAGCGTCCGCACATGACCGCCAAAACCACGTTCGCCGCCATGGACAGCGCAACAAGCGTTTGCAGTGGCGTCAATCTCATTTTCATCCCTTCACCCTACCTTCCTCCATTCACGCCGTCCACAATGCGCAACACATCCCTCTGGCGGAAAAAGTTCGGCATTGGCACATGCGGAAACTCGACGGGAGCCTCGTCTGCGCGAGGGAAATAGAGCAGCTTCGAGTCCTTCCCCTGGAGCAGCATCGACACACATCTGCCCATGTCGTCGATGACGTAGCTGATGAACAGCCGGTTTCCGCATGCGAGTGCGATGCGGAGGCGATGGCTGCCGGCATCGCCCGGCACCGGCAGCCCATAGAGCAATGTGACGTCCCCATATGTCTTTCCGTTCGAGAGTCCCGCCATCGACTCGACCCCGCCCCCGAAGCACTTCCTCTCATAGAGCCTCATGACACCACGGCAGCATACGCACGACAGCCCGATTGACGACAGGCAGTCTCCCTTATCCACGGATTTCTCCCTGTAGAACTTCCATGCCAACCGGCCCAGCCATGCATTGGAGGCCAACGACACTACACAGAAGGCTATTATGGTTATTGATGGTCTTTTCATTCGATCATATTCGCCTGGTTTGAAGCGGCATTTGACCACTTCCGAAAATTCCGCTCGCAATCATTCAGGGCCTTTAGTCCGCTTTCCGAATCACCGAACCCTTCAGTGCCAGAGATTTCTGCCGCATTCCTTATTTCATCGCCCATGCTTAAAACGGTCGTAAAGATGGGAAAGACGTTCAACGCTCCAGCAGCCTCTCCTGTTCCTGTCGGTCCTGCACCCGATTTGCATGACTCCCATGCTGTCTTCATGGCATTCTTTATCTTTGGCCATAATCCACCTACATCCTTATTGCAAAGCCCGATGCGATCAATGTTATTAACGGGGTTCCCATCGCAGAACGCATACAGATTAAGGCCACCGCCCAGTCCGATGGGGTCCTTGGATAGCCATCGGCCCGTAACGGGGTCGTACCAGCGCATGCGGAAGTTGACGAGGCCCGTCGCCGCCGAGCGCTCGCGCCCATGGAAGCGGTAGCGCACCGAGCGCAGCTCCCCGGCGGACGGGGAGACATCCTCCGACAGCACGTTGCCCCATGCGTCGTACGTCCAGCGCGCGACAACTGCGCCACTCTCGTCCGCATAGCCCCAGACTGTGCCCTGTATGTCAGTCAGGGCCGTGTAGGTTCGGCTGCCAATCCTCACGGCGAGCAGCTGGTCTATCCCCTCGCCCCACTCGTAGGAGCGGATGACGTTGCCATCCCCGTCGATGTCGGCGATGACCTGCCAGTTCTCGTCGTATACGTGCCGCTCCGTCCCCTCCGCGTTCACCGTCGAGACGCGCCGCCCAAGCGCGTCGTACGAATACGACTCGGCGAAGGCTCCGTTCGTCGCGATTGAGACGAGCTGGTAGCGCCAGTTCCAGGTCAGGTCCCACGTGTCTTCGCCGCGCACGATATGCGTCACGCATCCCGCCGCATCGTGTTCGTACGCACCACCCGTCCATGCGGCAAGACGGTCTCCCGCCCCGAGCGCATATGTGACGTCGCCTCCGACGTCGCCACGTTTCGCAGTGCGGTTGCCCGCCGCATCGTAGGCATACGACACGTCTCCGTCTGAGACGAGCCTGTCGAGGCCGTCGTAGGCGTAGGCCCGGTCGAAACGGTTCGTGCCGAGCGCATGCCGGCGCGACACGATGCGCCCGGCGGCATCGTACCCGTAGCCGAACCCTCCAAGCGCATTCCCGCCCCGAGTCCTCCATGTGACGTTCGTCACGCGGTCCATCAAGTCGTAGGCGTACGCCGTTACGACGCCATTCGCGTTCGTGACCGCGGCGAGGCGCCCGTTCCATGGGCAGTAGGCGAACGACATGTTCCCGACAGGCGAGACTGTGCGTGTCCTGCGCCCCGCCCTGTCGTAGGCGTAACGCGCCGTCCCGGCGACGGAAACGCGCGACGTCACGGCTCCGCCGTTCGAGCGGACGTAGCGCACCCAAGTCCCGTCCGTGCCCTTGGAGGCGTCGAGCCATCCGGTCGCGGCGTCATAGGCGTTTGAAACGAAGCCTGACCGATCCAATGCGGAGGTCAGCAGCCCGTCCCCATCGTACCCAAAACGGAGCGTGCAATCCGGATAGGTGGCCGACGAGAGTCTGGCATCTGCACCGTACCGGTAGCGGACGGGCGAGCCGTCGAAGCGGGTCTCGGACTCGACCATCTTTCCGAGCGCATACCTGCGTTTGAGGACCTGCCCCTCCAGGTTCGTGACCGCGATGACGCGCTCATTCTCGTCGAGGACATACGACTCTGCCTGCCGCCCAAGAGGATCCGTGATGGCGACCACGTTGAGCTGCCGGTCGTGCGAGACCGAATAAAGCGCGTTCGTTACCCCGTCGGCAACACGCGCCGCATGGACGGGGATGCCGAGCGTCCAGAGGTAGATATCCTCGCGTCCAAGCGCATCCGTCCGTCGCACGACCTTCGTCCCGCCGCAGTCATAGGCGAAAGATTCGGATGAGCCATCAGGATACGAGACCTCCATCGGGAATCCAAGGCAGTTGTTGACATACGAGACCGTCCGCTCGGTTTCGCCAGATCCCGGACGCGTGACCGAGGCAAGATGACCAAGGGCATCGTAGGCATATCCGATGCGCGGAAGCCCTTCTATCTCAATGGCCGCAATGGTGCCGTCGTCGTGGTAGGAAAAGTCCGTCCGTCCGCCATCCGGGCCGATGATCGCGCGGGCGTGTCCGTCCTTGTCGTCGATACGGCGCGTCACGAGGCGAGGATCGTTGCGCCCGGCGCCGAACACAATGACGTCCTTTCCTTTCTCCAACCATTCCTGGACACGCCCCTCTGGAGTCTCGATGCGCTTTCTCGTGCCACGCCTGTTGTCCCATGCGGTCTGCATCCACCGCACAGGGTCCGCATCGAAAGCCATCGCCTCCCCTACGATCCGGTGCCATCCGTCGTATTTCCGTCGGACCGTGAGACCGTGCAGCCAATTCACCTGCCGAACCTTCGTGGCGTTACCCTTGCTGTCATAGGTCGTGAGCTTTCGTTCGTCGCCAGTCCACCGTGACGTCTCGCGGCGTTCGGAATCGTAGTCGTACCTGGTCTTCGATACGCCGAATGCCGTTGGCTTGCGCTCCACCGTGCATCCGCCATAATACGAAAATTCCGACGCGAAAAGCCCATCCGTCATCTCCACCCTACGGCACCTGACCCTCGGCCCGTCCGTCAGGCGGTCGTACTCGTAGGAAGTGACGATGCCGTTGTAGTCCACCTTACGCGACAGAACCGGGACGGACGTCGACTTCTTCGAGTTGCCTGAAGGGCGGCGGAACGCAACCGGGAACGGCATATTATCCGAGACCGACTTCACCCCGAAGCAGAGGTCTACGTAAAGGGGCGAGCGCCATGTTCCGGGGCGAGGCCGGCTTACGTAGGTGTACTCGTTGGTCGCCGACCTGCCGCCATCGTGGCGCACGACACGCTCAAGCTGACACAGCCCATAGACATCGCGGCACTTGAAATACACCCGCACCGAACGGTCCTGGGTCCTTACGCACTCAAGCGAATTGCCTCCGTACGAGAACAAAAGTTCCTTGCCGTTGGAGTGCCTGACCTTCAGTATCTTGCCTTTCCTTCCTCTCTCCACCTTGACTTGGGTGCCGTTCCATGTTGTGATGGAGGACAAGAGCCCCATTCGGGTGAAAGCGTAACGGGTCTTGCCGGGCGTAACCAGCATGTATCGGCCGCCACTGTCACGAGAAAGCCAATATCCGTCGGCGTTGACGACGGTTTCCCCTGCGGATACCGACTTGAACGTGTGGTCCATGTCTGACACGCCATCTTCTCCCGACGCATGGACAACGACATTGCTGCCCGAAAGAAGCACCCGCCAGTCATACGAGTGAGACCATCCGTATCCAAGGTCCCCGACTACGCTTGGATGCGAACTGTAGGCGCGGCGGAACACGAGGTCGATGTCCGGACACGTGATCCGCAGATCGGTCACCGTCTCGTACACGTTGCCGGAAATGTACCCGACCGGATCTGACGCAGTCCCCTCCTTCGGGGCATTCGGATTGCAATTGGAATTGTCGTTGTCATTGGGGGTGGGCGGCGGGTTACCCCCGCCAGAATCGCCTCCGTCAGGACCGCCTCCGTTGCCGCCACCATCGTCATCGTCATTGTCATCGTCATCGCTTCCGCCATCGTCATCAGGCAGCGGGATGGGGGTATCGCCATCATTGTCGTCAGGTTCGTCATCACCACCGCCACCATCTTCAGGCGGCTCTCCTCCGCCATCGGCAAGGCCGGCGTTTGACGCAGACCTTGGAGATGCCGCAAATGCGGACAATCCAAATGGAACAAGCAATGCGACAAACGGCACAAGCGCAAGAAAGAGTCGTCTCACTTGGCCACCACCTTTCCGTCATGCATCAGCCGAAGGAACTGGCATGGATGGTTCACCCCCTTGGGCACATGGAACCTGTACGTGAAATCCCCTACCTCGTTGAAGTCCGCCGCTGAGATCGCCATCCGACCAGAGCCATCCTCGAAACATATCCCCGAACCGGACACCATCTGGAGGCGGAGTCCCGGCGGAACGTCGAATGCCGACAACCGGTTTTCGACAACGCGAGTGCCGTCCGAGAGCCTTCCTATGACGTAGTACTTCCTTTCCAGCGTGTAGTAGGCCGAGAATGGCCTGAGCGCAACGCATCCGGCCACAGACGCATCCGGGTTGGGAATTTCAAATGCAACGCTCGCAGGGCGTCCCTCCGCCCGGACGGCAAGGTTGCAGACGGTTTCGCCCGAACCATGCTCAAGCGACGCTACGGCAGATCCGGCATCGGATGCCACAGACATGTCACCAATCCCATTCCCTTTGATGCGCAGGGAATTCGTCTTTCCTCGCCAAACCGGCACTCCATCGGCGCTTTCGACATCCACGACCGTCACCGTCATCGCGTTTATCCGTCCTCCAATCGCACATGACAGCAGAAACGTCCCCGCATCGCCGAACGGTACGGGACGTGGGGTGATCCCGTCCCACGTCTCGGACAACACATTGCCGCCTACCGTCACGGACGCGCCTGCCGGAGCCGACAGCAGCAGGGAGTCGCCTTTCCTCAGGACGACATCCGTACCTGCCATTGCGTCAATCGGCTCCCACACAATGCTGACGCATTCGGCCTTGAGTCCGTTCTCGTAATTCACCTCGACGTCCGTCGCCGAATCCGCCGACAGTGGAACGTCTGAGAACCACCCGAAGTCGGGCAGCGCCCTGACTGGCGTCCCGGAACTGACGGACACCAGGTCCGGGCATGCAGCCCGCCCCCTAAGGCAAAATGGCGACACGCGTGAACGAACCGATCCGCTGCGGGCGCACCGCGAGCCGTTTCGGCGGGCATCAAGCCAGTCGGGGACGCCGTTGCCGTCCGTGTCGGAACCGACAGGCGTACAGATTGAGATGCCCGACACCTCAAACCGCTTTTCGTTTGAGAAGTTCTGCAACTCAAGCCAGAGCTCATGACATCCGGCAGGAAGCCATGGCGTCACGAACCTGACGGACTCCGTACGCACATCCCCAGACGAGCCAAGCGTGACGACACCAGTGCGCCTCCCATTCACGCGGCAGACAAAGTCGGCATCATACTTGCCGGAAAACGACACGTCCATCCTGATCTCACGGATGCCCGGCTCGGCCATCCAGAAGTCATTGGTGAACGATACGGATCCGGCCCGGTCTATCAGGACGAGTGCATCTCCATTGATCTCCCAAAGCCCATCCGCCACGTCAGCGTCGTCGCTGCGGATGACTGAGTTCGTCTCGACGGTCGCCGCGAAATCACACCTTAACGGGTCACTGAAGTAGCTGTGGGCCTCTTCGCCATCCGAACGCCCGTCGCCGTCCGTGTCGGGGTTCAGGGG
>SAMEA104315424__coassemble_1384_pt1 | contig 11093 bp, 6 predicted proteins | sample SAMEA104315424__metabat2_low_PE_034 | metagenome-assembled genome bin SAMEA104315424 (sample SAMEA104315424) | gut metagenome | biome: Monkey gut; feature: monkey-associated habitat; material: faeces | place: China | collected 2013 | reverse complement strand
GCCGAGACGCTCGCGGACATGGTCTCGGGCCGCCGGCGGTGCCAGATCGACCGCAGTGGAGTGCGCTACTGCGGCTCGCTCGCGAACATCGGCCTCGCGGTGGCGCTGGGGCGCACCAAGGCCGACTGCGCGGTGGAGCCGATCCTCAAAGAGGTGGATCGGCTCAGCGCAGACTCCTCGATGGGCGACTTCCGCCGCGCCTGCCTCGCGGCCGAGGCGCACGGATCGGCCCGGTTCGCGCCGGCGCTCGCGAAGCTGCTCCGGCGCCCCGGCGTGGGCGGCTGGGCCCGCCGCCGCCTCGAAGAGCTCGAGCCCACCGGCGGCTACGGGCTGGGTCCGGAGACCGACCGCTGCATCCGCGAGCTCACCGCGGCGCGCTCGCTGCTGGCCTGCGGCGACTGCGAGGGGCTGGGACGCTCGACGCTGGAGGCGTACGCGCGCGACCCGCGCGGCGTCTTCGCCGAGCACGCCAACAAGGCGCTCGCCGCCGCGCGACTGGAGGAGCCCGTCCGCTGACCGCTCCGTTTTGTGGTATAATCCATCCCAAAGCAAGTCCATGGAATCTGCTTTGGCGGCCCTGCGGATGTTGGAGCCCGCCTTGGCCGATTCCGGGATTAGCGTACTTCCTGACGCAAGGCAATGTGTAAAGAAACGAAAGGCAAGAAATGAATCTGAACAGAAGGAACTTCCTATTCGGCTCTGCGGCGGCTACTGCCCTCGCCGGATGCTCGACCGCGAAGGTCGGTGTGCGCACCCTCAAGGCGGGGGAGAAGGCCACGGTTGCGATCATCGGATACGGCCTCAGGGCGCGGGATCTCACAGGAGAATTCCTTGGTCTGAACGACAAGTGCCGGATAGTGGCTGTATGCGACTGCGACAAGGTGCGCCTCGCGCAGGGCGTCAAGCGCGTCAACGACTACTACGCATCGAAGAAGATCGACGCCACGTGCAGGGGATGCGCCGATTTCCGCGATGTCATCAAAGACCCGATGATAGACATGGTGTGCATCGCGACGCCTGACCACTGGCATGCATACATGGCCGTGGAGGCCATGAAGCACGGCAAGGACGTGTACTGCGAGAAGCCCCTGACGTTCTGCGTGGATGAATCGCGCAAGGTGATGGCCGCCCAGAAGAAGTACGGGCGCGTATTCCAGACCGGTTCGATGCAGCGCTGCTGGCCGGAGTTCCGCACCGCAGTGATGATCGTGCGCAACGGATGCATCGGCGACCTGAAGTACGTGGACGCGAACTATGGGGTCGGCGGGCAGAAGCTTGGTGGCCCGTCCCACCCGATGCGTTTCTTCGATGTCCCGGAGAACGCCGCGACGGAGGGGGCGCCGAATGCCGATGTGGACTGGAACATGTGGCTCGGCCCGGCCAAGTGGCGTCCGTACTCCGAGCACCTCGCCCCGCGCGGAGTCCACAAGAGCTACAGCAACGTGATGTTCTGGCGCTTCGACGACGACATCGGCACCGGCTACAACGGAGACTGGGGCGCACACCACCTTGACATCGCGCAGTGGGGGCTTGACGCCGACAAGAGCGGCCCGTACAGGATCATCAGGTCCGACGAGCCTCATTCGACCAACCTGTTCCATGGCGGACGCCGCCAGTTCGGCATGAAGATGCTCTTCAAGAAGCCGTATGGCGACGTAGAACTCTACCACGGCCCGTTCGGCACGTGGGGGACGGTGTTCTACGGCACGAAGGGCATTGTCGCAGTGAACCGCGGGAAGATAGCCGTGTGGCTCGGCGCCGGCGTGAAGCCGACGGCAGAGATCCGCAAGCAGCTCGCCGACGCGACATTCGCCGGCATGACGCTTGTGGCCGCATCCATCGGCAAGGACTACGGAACGGATGCCGCGTCGAAGCAGGACAACAAGCTTGACGCCGTGGTGAAGCGTCTGAACGACCATTTCAAGCTCGACACCGCAAAGGTGCAGATATACAAGTCCACCGACCGCAGCCAGGTGCGCAACTTCGTGGAGCACTATTTCGACCGCAAGCCTACGCAGTCCACCGCCGAAACGGGCGGACGCAGCGCGATCCTCTGCCAGCTCTGCAACATGAGCTACGTGTACGACACGGGCTTCGACTGGGATCCAGAGAGGAACGACTTCGCCGACGGGAACAAGATGGGCATCTCGCTTTCGCGCGACGTCTACCGCAACGGATGGGAGGTCGTAGTCTGATGAACGGCAGGAGGGATTTCTTCAAGGGCGCCGCCGCGCTTGCCGCGCTGGCGGCGCTGCCGGGGAGCGCCCGCGCCGCTTCCCGCGCAAGGCCGGGGAACAACCAGATATGGCTGATGACGAGCGCATTCCCCGGCAAGAGCTTCGAGCAGGTGCTGTCGTACGCAAAGGCCGTGGGGGCGCAGGGTCTGGAGCTGTGCGTGTTCCGCCGCGATTCGGACCGCAAGGACCACACGGCGACGCACCTCGACTACGAGACGTTCGACCTTGAGGCGGCGAAGCGCGTGGTCGCGCGCTGCAACGAGACGGGGCTTCGCGTCTCTGTCGGCGCGTACGACAACCTCATCGGCGGCAAGCCGGAGAACCAGGTCGTGAACCAGAACCACATCCTCAGGCTGATCCGCATCGCGGCCCTGCTTGGCGGCGACGAGAACGACGTGGTGTGCGGCTCGTTCGTCGGATACGACCACGAGCTTGGCCGACAGGACGGAGGGTTCGAGAAGAACCTCGTCAAGTTCCAGAAGGTGTTCACGCCAATCGCGAAGTACGCCGAGGATCTTGGCGTCACGCTGTGCTTCGAGAACTGCCCCATGGAGGGATGGCAGCCCGTCACCGCTCCGGATTGCTACAACAACCTTCCCGGATGCCTCGCCGCCCGCAAGCTCATGTACACGCTCGTCCCGTCGAAGGCCCTTGCCGAGACGTACGATCCGTCGCACGACATATGGCAGCACATAGACCCGTGCGCCGTCATCGAGGCCACGGACATGGGAAGGCTTCGCCGCATCCACATAAAGGGGACGCGCAACTTCCCGGATTCGCCAATGGCGATCCACTGGGGGCGGCTCTTCCCGGCGCAGTCCGTGGATGGCGACTTGGCGAAGAAGGCCGGAGTGCCCCTGCCCGCAAACGAGTGGGACCGCTGCAACTACGAGCCTCGCCTGCCGGGGTTCGGCGGAAGCGATTCGCTTGACTGGACAAAGTTCCTCGAGACGCTGATGGCCAGGGGATTCAAATACCCGTTCGTCATCGAGAACGAAGGGTGCAATTCGTCCCACACCGGCAACATGGGCGCGACGCTCCAGGGGTTCAGGGCCACGGTCCTGAACACCGCGCCGGTCGTGTGGCCGCTTGGACCGGATGGATATGCCTATGACGCTTCGGCCAGGAAGCCGATGGTGATGACGCGCACCCGCGACCTCCCCGTGAAGACCATGGCCGACATTTCGTAAACAGAACAAACAATAAAACGCAAGGAGAGAATATGTCATTCAATTCATCAAGAAGAGGGTTCCTTCGCGGCCTCGGCGGCGCCGGGCTGTTCGCAATCGGCGGATGCAGGTGTCCGTTCGGCTGCCAGAAGGTCAAGCTGGCGGCAGTCGGCATGATGGGCAAGGGATACAGCGACTGGGTGCCGATGCTCAAGTCGGGATTCGTGGAGATGGTGGCGTTCTGCGATGCCGACTACACGTCACGCGAGATGGCGGCGAAGAGGCTGGCGAAGGACGGCGTCGATTTCGACGTCTACTCCGTGCCGTTCTACACCGACTACCGCAAGCTCCTCGACGACGCCGGCATGCTCGGCATCGACGCGATGACGATCTCCACGCCAGACCATGTGCATGCGCCGGTCGCGATCGGCGCGATGAGGCAGGGCATACACGTCTACGTGCAGAAGCCGCTCGTCCGCACGCTGTGGGAGCTCGAATACTTCAACAAGACGGCGAAGGACAACGGCGTTATCGTGCAGATGGGCAACCAGGGCTCTTCGCTCGACTCGATGCGCCGCTGCACGGAAGTGCTGCAGGACGGCATCCTCGGCGACGTCAGGGAAGTGCACGTGTGGACGAACCGTGCCGTGTGGCCGCAGGGCAATGGAGTGGCGAACTATGTGAAGAGCTGCGGATCGAAGGGCGATCCCATCCGTGACGGGCTCAACTGGAACGCCTGGCTCGCGACGGCGAAGGAGCGTCCGTTCCTCGACAAGTATCCTGACGGGGCAAAGGTCTACGATCCGTGGAAACTCGGCTCGAACGTCTACCATCGGTTCACGTGGCGCGGCTTCCACGACTTTGGCGCGGGGGCATTCGGCGACATGGCCTGCCACACGATGAACCTCGCGTTCCGCGGGCTTGAGCTTGCCGGCGTATCCGATGCGGAATGCGTGAAGATAGAGGAGAAGAACGACATCGCCTATCCGGCGAAATCGGTCGTCAGGCTCACGTACAAGGAACGCGTCGCGAAGTTCGGCAAGATCAAGGGCAGGTCCCTGCCGGCGGTCACGCTATTCTGGTACGACGGCTACGACGAGTCCAAGCCGGGCAAGAGCGCGATGAAGCCATCCGCCGAGATCATGCCAAAGGTGATAAAGACCTTCGGCGCTGTGCCGAACACGGGCTGCTACATCATCGGATCCAAGGGGGCGGTGCTCATGCAGGACGACTACGGCGCAAAGTGCGCGATCGCCATGAATGGAGAAGAGAAGTTCGTGGACATCTTCCAGCATGAGGCTGCGAAGTGCGTCGCGCGTTCCATCCCGTTCTGCGCGGGGTCCGCGCCGGCGGCCGCGGGCGGCAAGTCGACCGTTGAGATGAAGGGGTTCGCGGAAGGCCACTATGGCGAGTTCGTGAACGCCATTCGCGGAGTCGGCCCGTGGTACGAGCAGACGCATTCGCGCTGCTTCGCGGACGTCGAATACTGCGTTCCCCAGATGGAGGGCATTCTTGTCGGCTGCGTCGCACAGCAGGTCTCTGGCAAGATCAACTGGGATTCGGCGAAGCAGAGCTTCGACAATGCCCAGGCGAACGCGCTGGTAAAGCCGTACATCCGCGGCGGATTCGAGTTCTGATCCGTCATTGCGCCATCCGGGCCACGGGGCGGCAGCTCCGCGGCCCGGGTTTCGATGTTTGCCAATGCCGCCACAGCACACAGTAGGAAGGTCCGGTCTTCTGGAGGCTCTGGCGGCATTCTTGCTTTTCCTCGCACCCCACTGCGCCGACGCCCTGTCGTTCTCGAATCGCTACCGAAGCCCGCGAAGCGCCGAGCGCCCCATGAGGAAGGCGACGAGTATCATAGTGCTGCACACAACGGAGGCAGGCGCCCGCAGCTCCCTCAACAAGCTTTCGGAGCGGGGCGAAGCGCACTATTGCATAGACGAAAAGGGCGTGGTGCACAGGATTGTGGACCGGAACCGCGAAGCATACCATGCCGGGCGGTCGATGTGGAACGGCAGGGAGGAGTGCGATTCGTACTCGATAGGCATAGAGGTCGTAGGATACCACGACAAGCCTGTCACGCTCTACCAGATAGAGGCCATCAGGGAGCTGCTCGCCATCCTCCAGAAGGAATACAGGGTGGACGATGCGCATGTGGTGTGCCACAGCCATGTCGCGTATGGCGCCCCGAACAAGTGGCAGAAGCGCAACCACAGAGGCAGGAAGCGTTGCGGAATGCTGTTCGCCATGCCGAGCGTACGCAGCAGGCTTGGGCTGAGATCCAAGCCCGCATACGACCCGGATGTGCGCGCCAGGCGGCTTGTCGTCGGGGATCCGTACCTTGAGAAGGTCCTGTACGGGAAGACCGATACGATGTCCGGATACTATGCGCGCAATGTGGCGCCAAAGCCGAAACCGGGAATATTCGCCACGCTCTTCAGCAAGAAATCGCCGGATATGCCCAATGAGCCGGAACAGGAGAGCTACTACGGGAAGCCTCCGGGCGGCACGGCGGGGAAACCCGCGAAGAATGGCGATGCTCCTGTGGCACGGGGCCGCGATGCGGTGGCGGCCAAGCCTGCTCCCAAGAAAACGTCTCCGCCGCCGGCCGCGTCCCAGCCGGGCAGGCCAAAGTCCTCCAAAGAGCCGAGGTCGCTCAAGGATCTTGAGGATCGCGTCAGATTCCGCGAGATTGGCGTTCTGGGGCGCAAGTCCACCCCATACCGCATAGTCGGTCGCAACTGGAACTCGTCCGCCACCTACTATTACTTTAAGGGCCGGATAATAAGGGGGGACAGGCTTGATCCGAGGAGGGTCGCGCCCGGCATGCGCGTGTTCATCCGCAAATGATGGTATAATCAATGGCGATGGAAAAGACATCCATAGCGATAGTGGGCATGAGCTGCCGTTTCGCGGGCGCGGACAGCCTCAGGGCGTTCTGGCAGAACATAATAAGCCAGAGGGCTTCGCTGACCCCGCTTTCGGCCGATGCCGCGCTTCCAATCGGCGGAAGGAACGTGTTCGACGCTCCATACCCCACGGTCGGCGGACAGCTTGGGGAGCTGTATTCGTGCCGCCCGTTCGAACAGACGTTCCCGCGCCAGATGAACGCAGGGGAGAACCAGGACCTGTATTTCATCACGCAGCTTGCATTCGACGCGCTTGCGGATGCCGGGATGCGTCCGCATTCCCATGAGCCAAGGCGCGGCTCGGTGCGCCTTGCCTACGCCCCCATGTTCAACCCTTCCGTGGTAAACTGGCTTGAGCACACGTTTTTCATAGACCAGACGCTTGACGTGCTTCGCCGTTGCTTTCCGGGGGCGACGGACGAATATATGGAGAATGTGCGCGGCAAGCTGAGGTATTCGCTTCCGGCGCCGAACGCGGACGCCCTCCTTGTCGCCTCCGGCTGCCGCATTGCCGGCTGGATCGCGAAGGAGACATCCTTCGCCGGCGCCGCGACCGTGCTTGACGCGGGTGTCCTGTCAGGAGTGGCGGCGCTTGAGGCTGCGGCGGACGATCTCGTCTCCGGGCGGGCGGATGTCGCGATCGCAGGGGCTGTCACGCCGCCAATGGGCAGGTCTCTGATCGAAGGGCTGTCCGGGAAGATCGCATTCTCTACGAAGGACGAGCTTTGCCCGTTCGACGGCGATGCGTGCGGGACGGTTCCCGGCGAGGGCGGCGCATTCTTCGTGCTGAAGCGAAGGTCGGATGCGCTTGCTGCGCACGATCGCATCTATGCGCTCCTGCGAGGCGTCGCGACGTCATCCGAATCTCTTCCCATCGAGGAGTGCGCCTCTGCCGCCGGGGCTCCAATCTCCACCATCGCGATGATCGAGGCGGACGGGGCCGGCTTCCCGGAGGCCGATGCCGCCGACATTGATGTTGTGCAGAGGCTGTGGGGCATGCACCGCCCCGGAGGTGCGCTGGTGGGCATCGGTTCGGTGAAGGGAAACATAGGCCACTGCTTCGCGGCATCCGCAGCGGCTTCGCTCGCGAAGGTCGCGATGTCGCTCCGGATGCGGGTGCTGCCGCCGCAGATCGCCGGGCGGCATCCGCTGGAATCGATTTCCAACGTGAACTCTTCGGCATACCTGCTCGACAGGGCGCGGCCATGGATAATAGGCACGCCCACGCTCCCGCGCCGTGCCGTCGTGTGCGCGAACGATTTCGATGGCCGCCGCGCCGCAGTGCTGCTTGAGGAGGAGCCGGAGAACCGCAGATGATACGCGCCAGGGAAGATTTCTCGTCAAGCGAGATCGTGATAGTTCGTGCGGCGGACAGAACCGCACTCGCCGGGGAGGCGGACCGTCTGCGCGGCTTTCTCGAGCAGGCCCCTTCCGCCCCGCTCAAGGATGTCGCGTACACGTGTTCCAAGATGCAGGGGGCGCATGCGGTGGCGTTCGTGACGCAGACCGTCGAGGACCTGAGGTCGCGGCTTGCATTCGCCTCGACGAGGATAGCATCAGGGGCCAGACGCATCAAGGACAAGTCGGGGACGTATTTCGAGTCTGCCCCCATTGGCGGCAGACTGGCATTCGTGCTTCCCGGGGGATTTGCCTTCTATCCTGACATGCTTTGCGATCTGGCCATACTCTTCCCCGAGTGCAGGGGGGCGTTCGATGAGCTGGAGGAGGCTCTGGCGGGGACGGGGCCGTTCTCCCCGGCGTCGTTCGTGTTTCCGCCGGCGGCGTACTATCGCAGGGACGCCGACGTGTTCTCCGCCGGCGGATACGCCGAATCGCTCGTCTCCGTCTATTCAGCGTCGATCGCCCTCGCCCGCCTGTTCGCCGCCTGCGGAGTTGTGCCGGAAGGGCTTGTCGGGTTTTCAGGCGGCGACCTTGGTGCGCTTGCTCTTTCAGGCGCTTTCGGCGCGTTCCCCCGGGCGGAGCGGCTGTCATTCCTCAAGGACATGTACCTGCTTTCCCGCAAGACGGTCGTGGGAATGCCTGCGCCGTCGGGGATGTCGCTGGATTTCGAGTGGCTTGGCAAGTTCAAGTCGGATTTCCGCAAGTTCGCGAAGTCGTGGGTGAAGAAGACCGCGACAACGCCAGTCTACTCGTGCGCCTCGTCCGCACCGCTCTCGGAGAAGCCTCGCCGCTCCCGCGACGAGGCGGCGCTGATCTGGACTGAGCCGATCCACTTTGACGAGACCATCCGCCGGATGCATGCGGACGGGTTCAGGACCTTCGTGGAAGTCGGTCCGCGAAGCGTGCTTACGTCACTTGTGCGCGACGCCCTGCGCGGATGCGAATTCTGCGCGATATGCTCCAATACGATCCATCGCCCGGGCCTTGTACAGTTCCAGCACGCCCTTGCTCAGCTTGCCGCGTTCGGGGCGCCTGTGGACACCGCTCCGCTGTTCGCGGGGAGGCAAACCCGTCTGCTCGACCTTTCGTCTCCACTTTCCATTGAGGTCAAGGCCGATTCCGAGATGCGCCTCTCGCGGCAGTTCCCGCACATGAACTTCCCCGGTGAAGCGCCGGTGTTCGCCGGAGAACGCGCCTCTGCCGGGCCGTCCAAGCCAGGCGCGCGGGCGAAGGCCAGGGCGGCCGCCGTCGCGGCGAGGGAACGCCGGCAGCGTCAGCTGGACTTCGGCACGAGGTTCCCGCTCATTTCGGATGCCGAGGTTGCATCCGGCGGCTCCGGCGAGTCGATGGAGATCGTGAAGACGTTTTCCATCGACGAGGATCCATTCTTCGCCGACTTCGCGATAGGCACTTCGCAGATATCGTATTCGGACCACAAGCTCAGGGGCTTCACGCTTCTTGCGCTGCCGGCGGCGGCCGAGATCATGGCCGAGCTTGCGGCGAGGCTGGTGCCCAACCGAAGGCTGGTGGCCATGGATGACCTGCAGTCGAGCGGCTCCGTCGCGTTTGTGGATGACAGGCTGCGCATATCGGTTCGCGCCGAGAGGATACAGTCGTCAGACCCGTCCAAGGCGGTTGTCCGCGCAACGATCAGGGAGGCCGGCCCCAATTCCTCCATGACTTCCCCCGTATGCCTTGCCACGTTCACCTTTGAAGACGATCTTCCGGAGCGCACGGCCTTTGTCCCGACGCCGCTGGTCAATCCGAGAAGCGTTCACTGGACGGACAACGAGATATATCCCGAGAGGCTTGATTCCGGAAGGGGGCTGCAGTGCATACGCAAGGCGGACCTGTGGAGTGAGGGCGGAATAGACTACGAGGTGGAGGTGCCTCGCCTCGAGGGGTCTGTATCGTATACGTCGCTTCCGCAGTGGGAGCTGGATCCCCGTCTGCTCTCGGTGGTCGCCGACGGGTTTGCGCTGTGGCGAAGCCACAAGCGGTTCGAGGGTACGTTTTCGCTTGCGTTCCGGCTCCGCCATCTGGCGATCTGTGCGGCCTCCTTCAAGGAAGGGGCGCGGCTGAAGTGCTATCTCCGCATCCAGGACGGAACCGTAAACTCCCAGATCGCGGATGTGCAGGTGTCGGATGGCAATGGATCGCTTCAGCTTGCGCTATATGGATACGAGGAGCTTACAGAACGCGTCCCGGTTGAATATTGCCGACTTGTGCTTTCTCCATCCGAATCGTATCTCACCCAGCCGCTTGGCCCCGAACTGCTCGGAAGCCCGGCCACGGCGATTTCGTCGGCACTGGTCACGGATATCCCCTATGGCATATTCGAGCGCAATTCCGAGCTGTGGCTCAAGACGATGTCCCACATCGTGCTTGGCAAGGGGGAGCGGCGCGCATTCAGGGAGATGACGGGCACCGCGCAGAGGCGCACCGAGTGGCTGTTCGGGCGAATCGTCGCCAAAGAGGCCGTACGCCGTTTTGTCAAGGAGAACTGCCAGGCGCGGTGGAGTTCGGCCGATATCCAGATATGGGCGGACGACCAGGGTAAGCCCCATGCGATAGGGGCGTGGTCCGACAACCTCAAGGCGCGGCTCGACGTCGCCATATCCCACACGCGGGATTTCGTTGTGGCCGTCGTCGCGTCGAATGCCCGGGTCGGAGTCGATGCGGAACTCGCGTCGCGCGACCTGTCCGAGGAATTCACAAACGGCGTGTTTTCGAAGGACGAGCTTGAGCTTGCCGCAGAGAGTTCGGACGCGCCTTCGACGCTCATCCGGTTCTGGTGTGCGAAGGAGGCTGTGTCCAAGGCGCTCGGCACTGGGATACGCTACAGCCCGCGCGAACTTGTCGCGGAGTCGTTTGACGTCTCCACGGGTGAGATAGCTGTCGCCCTCGATGGGCAGTGGCTTGATGCGTTCAAGGCGTTCAAGGGACGTCCTGTGCGCGTGAAAACGGCCCTCGTGAAGGGGCATGTCCTTGCATCGTGCTTCGTGCCTGAGACGTTCTTCTCGTGAATCGGACTTGCTCCGGCGGCCACACCGTCTCAATCCCCTCTGCAGGTCGGGGTCCGCTGCGCCCATCAACTTCATTTGCCGTGGATTCACCATTCGTCTCATTGTGTCGTGAAGAGGTGGTCCGCAGCCCCATGCCACGTGTGAAATGGAATGCATCAATTCCACACTCTGAGAGTCAAATGGGGCTTGGAGATTGTCCGGAAGCGCGTATTTTCGCAAATAGTCTTGCGTCTGACCGGCTGTTTTGGTATACTACGCGCCATTTGAGACGGCCCCATCGTCTATCGGCTAGGACACGAGCTTTTCATGCTTGGTAGAGGAGTTCGACTCTCCTTGGGGCTGCCACTT
>SAMEA104315424__coassemble_1371_pt1 | contig 11148 bp, 7 predicted proteins | sample SAMEA104315424__metabat2_low_PE_034 | metagenome-assembled genome bin SAMEA104315424 (sample SAMEA104315424) | gut metagenome | biome: Monkey gut; feature: monkey-associated habitat; material: faeces | place: China | collected 2013 | reverse complement strand
GTCCTTTGCAGAACTAATCGTTCCCCAAAACCACGTTTACCTTTTCAAACCACAGACCTGAAATGATTTGCGATTTGGTACAATGCGCAAATGACGACATCGATTTGATGGGATGCGCCAATCTGGCCTGATCGGCGCAATATGATCCACTCTTATCTATGAGCGCCAACAATAGAACGGTCAAATGTCCATGTCATCATCAACATTTGGTGGATTCATATGCGGCCTCGTATCCGGAGTGGTTGCGTCCGCCCTTTCTGCGATGCCTACGGGAACCGTCGCATCGCTCGCCGTAGCTTCATGCACGGCAGGCATGCTTGTTGCAACACCGTTTGCAGGTTGCCTGGCAACAGCCATGGGAACGAAGTGCGCAGTCAAAGTGGCGTTATCGTTGTTGGCGGCATCTGGGCCACTGTTTTTCATTGCGTCACCTGAAGGCGTAACGCTGCTTTCTGCCAGATTCATGCAAGGCGCGTCACTTGGGTTTCTATACGTTCTGTTTCCGCTACAGCTATCGGAGACGCTTCCCCCTGAACGACGCGGACGCGGAATGGGATTGTTTCAGTTTTTCCTACTCGGCGGACAAGTCACAGGCGCCGTCTACGGAATGCTCCTGACAAATCTCATTGGAGTTTCCCCTAGCCTTTGGCGCATAGCGTTCGCCACGCCTACGCTTCCAGCGCTCATGCTCACATTGCCACTTGTGAACCGCAATTCCTCAACGGCGGCAGATGAAGTCGCCCGTGAAAACCCGAAGTGCCACCCCGCCTCTGAGCCACCTACCACAGGAGAACTTCGAAGACTCTGCCTTGCCGTCACAATGCTGGCGTTTTGCTCTGCCATCGGAATCGGCCCTGTCACGAACTTCACCGTGCGAATCATGCATGGCGCTGGCGTCACTGGAATCTCTGCCAACTCAATTGACATTGCCATGCAGACACTCGCCATGGCCGCGACATTCCTCGGCGCACACGCATCAGACGCAATAGGTCGAAGGCGAACGCTCATCTCTGGCATTGCGGGATGCCTCGTCGCACTTCTCTTGCTCACCATGGCTACCAACAGCCAGGCATCTACGATGCTTGTCGCGACATCGCTGATGCTCTTCTCCGCATCTTACGCCTTTGGCCCTGGAGTCTGTTGCTGGCTAATGCTATGCGAAATCATGCCATCCCGCATCCGGGCATCAGGCATGTCCTTGGCGCTTCTGGCCAACCATGCCGTATCAGTCTTTATTGCGGCATCCTTCGCGCCTGCGGCGGAAACTTTCGGGCTCTCAACCGTCTTCGCCACACTTTTCTCAGCCTCGCTCGTATTTCTCGTACTCGTTATTTTGTTTCTGCCTGAGACGAACGGTGCCGAAATTCGCGCATCGACACACCGAACTTCTTCTTAAACAAGTGTGCGAGCACATTTGGATTCCGAAAACCGCACGAAGCCGCACACTCTGCAATAGAGCGCTCTGAAGTGGACAACATACGTTTGAGGCGACCGATTCTGATGTTCTCCAACGCCTGTCGCAACGTCACTCCCTTCATTTCCCGAAAGCGCAATTCCACAAGACGTCTCGATACGCGAAGATAACGTACCACATCATTTGCGCTAATGCCGCGAGAGGCATTCTTTTGCATAAACTGCATCGCACGCTCAATGAGCGCCACCGCCGGAACCACAGGAGTTGTCGAGCTTCGTTCTACAACCCGTTCAGGCTTTACAGTGAAAAACGACGGCGCATCCCTCTCGCGTGAAGCGGCAAGCATGCGACCGATCTCCTCTGCCGCCCGCCATCCCATGGCTTCATGTCCAGGGAGAATACTTGAAAGCTGTGGCGTTGTGCAGGAACATACAAACTCATCATTATCCACACCAAGAACAGAGACTTGCCGTGGAACGTCAAGCCCCGCCATCTCACATGCGGACAACACCTGAACTGCTCGCCAATCACACGCGGCCATCAAGGCTACAGGCTTCGGCAACTCACCTATCCACTCGGACAATTTCTTGATATCTGCATTCACCGAACCTTTATGTACATAGCACCGAGCTGCTATTCCAGCGCTGGATAGCCTTGAGACAAACGCCTTTTGTCGCAAGATAGACCACTCACCGCGTGATGGTGCCGAAACAAAAGCATACGACCCAAAGCGGCCACGCCTCAGGAAATAATCAGCTCCCATTGCACCTATTCCGGCATTGTCGTTTCGAACAAAGGAAATGCGATCATGCCTCGATTCAAGCGCTCTGCTGCGAACACAAGTAAGTACAATCGGCAACTTGCTTTCCAACAACGCCTTCTCCACACCGGCATCGGGAATATCCGTGACAATGAATCCTGCAATGCCGTCCCGTTGAGCCCGACGCACCCGGTCTGCAAAAAAGGGACTGTCATCGGTTTGCACAAGCGTAAGCGTCCAACTTGCATTCACCGCAAGATAGTTCAAAATGCCGGATAGCATATCACGCCCCGAAGCGTGAAGCAACGATATGGCTACGAGTACCTTAGGCTTCTTACCGACTATGTTCTTTTTCATGTAAACAGTATAGCAAACTTTTTGGCCATAAAAAAACAACACAAAAGTATTGCAGAATCGAACACATGACACACTTGACATGGTTTCCAGCCTTACCATACAATATCGCTTCGAGTAGGGAGACTGCACATTCGACACCGACAAAGCCCTTCACAAACACAAACCTTCTTAACCAACATGGAAAGCTTATGAGTAGAATCGCAAAAACACTTGCGGTCGTCTGCGGAATCATAATAATGCATCCACAGATAACGGCGGCGGATGGCATCAGCGCCAATGGTGCTATTGTATATCTTGATTCCGAGACAAGCTCTCTCTGGAGAACTGCTCAAGGAAACGAAATCTCACTGCCGATTGACTTCCCGTACGGGGCGACATCAGCCAAGCTTGAGGTCAAAGGAGTCAAATACAAGCGTACATATCAAGATTTATCACCCGGAATGCTTCAGATTTCATTTCCGGAGCCAACTTCGCCCGACAGCGAAAATGTCTACGACCTTACGCTGACATTCGACGATGGCACCGTGCAGAGGGCGAAGCTTGGCGTTGTGATGGGAACGGGCATTCCAGGCGAAGGGGCAACCAGATGCCTGTTGGATAGTTCCGCGACAATGTGGCAAACATTCTCGAAGGTTGCCATGATGCCAGTCCCAGCTGGCACAACTTCGTTGACTCTTAACGGCAAAACGATAGAAACCGGACTTTTCGGTTCCGCAGGGTGGTACGCATTGGCCGTTAGCGAGGAGACAAACCCTGCGAAGCTCAAGCTGTCTGCACAAGACATCGATTACGATGCATTGCTTGTGGGGCGTCCGAAGGGATTGCTTTACATCATCCGCTGATTTCAAAGAAACACAATCTATAAATATCAAGGGACATGAACATGAAGACACATCTCTTCCTTATCGGCCTCATCGCCGCAACAGCAGTCAACGCCGTAGAGATAGGGCAAGTCGTAGTACGGCAGCAATGGCCGTGGTCTACCAACGTCAAAGTCGAATACGCATTGACGGGCGTCACTGAACCTGTTGACATCAATGTGGAGTGCTACGACGGAACAACTAAGCTTGAATCCGCGGCCCTTTCCGAATCTGTCAGCGGAAGTCGATTCGGCATATCCGCAAATGGCATATACTCGTTGACGATAGATCCGGTCAAGGCGTTTGGCAAGGGTGATGGACTCATCGCCGACTTCCGCGTAAAGCTAACAACATCAGCCGCTCCCGCTGAAATGTCTGACGTGCTTTACAAGATCTTCGACCTCACTAAGCAAGGCGCGGTCACGGATGTCAGTCGCGCCGATCTACTGAACGGCAAGTATGGAGCAATCGAGACGGACTACCAAAACATAATCCCAGGTTCGCAGATTGGAGCAACGCTCATCTGGACAGGCGTAACGAACAATCCCGCCTACAAGACAACGCATCTTGTAATGCGCAAGATCAACGCCGCCAACAAAAGCTTCACTATGGGCGCACCGTCCGGACAGAAGGGGCAAAAATACGAAAGCGTAAACTATAACGGATATGAAACACAGCACACAGTTAACTTCGAGGAAGACTTCTACATAGCAGTGTTCCCAACGACCAAATATCAGCATCGACTGATCATAGGCTCTTCCGTTGACGATTCGGATGATTCATTGCGCAAGCCGATAGACAACGTGATGTGGACCGACCTTCGTGGCTACATGGTCAGTGACGGCATCCTTGGATGGTGGCCCGAAGCCGGCGTGTGGTCGGCAAGCGGATTCGTCGCCAGCCCTTCCGGCTCACCGCATGATGTTGATACCTCAAAGGCCATATACAAGTTGCGACAGAAAACCGGCGAAAACGGATTCGACCTGCCCACCGAAGCTCGTTGGGAATTCGCCTGCAAAGCTGGCACGACAACCGCAACTTATGCGGGCGACATAACAAGCGATGACCACTTGGCGAACGATCCGGCCGTTGACCTCATTGCGTGGTGCGGCATCAACTCCGGCAAGGCCGCCCACGAACCCGGCGAAAAGGCACCGAACCCGTGGGGGCTATATGATATGATCGGCAATGTCAATGAACTCTGCCTTGACATCGTTTCAACAACCATGTCATCTACTAATGCCACCGATCCATCCGGCCCGACCAGCGCCAACCGCTACGTAAGGCGCATAGTGCGCGGCACGGATGCCTTGAACGCCGTGACTTACAAGTGCCGCTCCGCATTTCGTGGCGCAAGCACAGATCCGCATGTCGGCGACAAGAACAACCTTATAGGATATCGTCTAATGCTTTATCGCTAAACAACCAATCTAAACAAACCTCATGCGCAAGAAACTATTCCTCGGTCTCGCGGCGGCACTCTCATCCGCAAGCTTCGCAATAACGATTGAAAACGAATCCCTTCGCCTGGAGTTCGCCGAAGCGGACAATGGCTTCGCCGTTGAAGGAATCGTAAACCGCCTATCTAACGATGTACGCTTCGTAAAGCCAACTGGACCCGCAACATTCTGGAAACTCGACTTCGTCAGCACAGATGCCAACGGCAAATGCGTTCAAGCGACAATAGACAACAACGCCACATCCGCGTCACGGACAGTCGAGACGCACGGCGACGTTACAAGCTTCAGATGGCGCGGCATCGACATCGCAGACGAAAGAGGCGCGATAGACGTTACCGCCAATGTTAGACTTCCATCGGGCAATGGCGCAAGTGAATGGACACTTGAGATCAAGAATCGTAGCAAGAGATTCACGCTTCACACCACTAACTATCCATGTCTCGGTGAAGTAATTGGCATGGGCGTTGGCGATGCGTTGATGCCTACCGGGAACCTCGGAGCATCACTAAGAAAGAACTATACCTACTGGGACGATGCGCATGCCGACTACAAAAGACCAAGCCCTGGATGGTCACCGCCGCTCGTGGCATTTAACCTCGGCAATGCCGGCCTCTACATCGGTGCGCATGACCCTACACAGCGTCTCAAGCAGATAGTCATAAAGGCAGACCACAGCGTAACGTTTGAGACCATTGTCGAAAACGCCGGGCTGCCCGGTTTGGCGGCGGATGGGCCTCGCTATCCCGTCATCATAGCAGCATATAGCGGCGATTGGTGGCGGGCGGCCAAGATCTACCGCAATTGGGCGCTCAAGCAGAAATGGGCGAAGAAAGGGATGATTGCCATTCGGAAGGATTTCCCCAAGGCACTTGCAGATACCGATCTGCTCTTCAGGTTCAACGAGAAGAACCCGCAGGTGATGAGCAACAACATCGTTCAACTGAAGAAGATATTCCCAGGTCTCAGGTTGTCCATACATTGGTATTGTTGGAGTCAGCAACCGTATTGCGTAAACTTCCCTGAATTTTTTCCGGCACTCCCCGACGTGAAGGAAACAGTCGAGTTCGCACACCAGCAAAACGTAAAGATAGTTCCATATGTTGATCCGCGCCTATGGGATATCGATCTCGTGTCATGGGCATACGCAAAGCATGATGCCTGCCGTAGCATGGAAGGCGACTTGACCATAGAGGAATACTACCCCAAGCACAGGCTGGCGGTGATGTGTCCAACCCGCGAGGCCTGGCACGAGGTGGCAATGAAGATGACCACTGATGCCGTCATGGGCAAGGATGAATGCATCAACGGATGTGGCTTTGACGGGGCATATCATGATCAGGTCGCCTGCTCGCGACAGGTCCCATGCTGGGCGGCAAACCACACTCACGCCAAGGGCGGCGGCGACTGGTGGTTCAAGAGCCATCGTAAGACCTTCGGGAAAATACATGACTGGTGCGCACAACGCGGAGCGATGCTGCTTTCAGAGGGAACCGGCGACATGTGCCTCGATCAGTTTGACGGATTCCTGAAGGCAAGCGGCATCCGCGCCGACGAAGTGCCATTCTATCCGGCAGTGTACGCTGGATATGCGATATACTTCGGAAACTACCAGAGTCTCAAGGATGATCCGAACGCCTTCTATGCCTATCAGATGCGGGACTTCACGTCCGGAGTGCTTCTTGGATGGTTAGATAGGTGGAACGTGACTTCAACTGAATTTACCGCACATCAACAATGCCTGACAACATGTGCGCGTACGCGCCGAGCCGCATCTGAGTTCATGATATATGGCACGCTGGAAGATGAACTGCGATTCTTGACCAGTCCAGAACCGCAAACGTTCCTTCTCCAGTCAATCTGGCGGAAGTATGATTATCACTATACGCTCCCGTTGGTTACCGGAACCGTCTGGAAGTCCGCCGATGCCGCCGCAACGGGTGTCATTGTGGCCAACGCCTCGGATAAGCCACAAACGATGACATTCCGTCTGCCAGCCAAAGGATTGTCACTCGTACACATAAGCGGCATACCCCCTGCACAATTCACATCCAAGACTGGCATCGGAACACTGACAATACCATCCAGAAGCACGGCATTTCTGCGAGCCATCCGTTGAGACAGAGGCGAAGCAATAGAAGAGCGCGATAATCACGACCGCATAACTCGTGGCAGATTGAATGGTGAGGGCTCCGATTCCATTCAGATATCCGTCCTCTTCTGAAAGCCATCTGCCGATATCCTCCATTATGGGCTGCCTTCTCTTCCCCAAACTATTGCCTACATCCGGAATGACGCTTGCTCTACAAGGGATGCCGAGTCTGCCACAAATCTCCTTAAGCGCCGTCACATTTGAGACATCGGTATGCCAATCGGCATCGCCATTTATAATCCACATCTCAGGGCGGTTTTTGACCTTTTGGCAATCAGATGGCGAAAGATCTGCCATTGGCCATGTCGCGTATGCCCCGATTGAGGCAACTTTCCTTACGCCATCAAGTTCAAGACCCAGAAGGATTGCAAATCTTCCACCGCAATTCTGTCCAACCAATGTCAACGGCATATTGCGCCCATAACGCACCCATGCGTCACATACAAAACGGCGGGCGCATTCATATCCATTCATATCTGAAGTAATACCTGCTGCAATCACAGGTCTACCATCCCCAACAAGATTGCGAACCGACCGACGACCCTCAAACTCAAGCGAAGCCTCTTTTTTGTCAAACAGGAATATGACAACGCTTGACACCTCATCTACGCCCTTTCGTACCATCACCGAGTCAATACCATTAATGCAAAAATAAGAATATCTCAACCTGTCATCCGCCCTTGACAGCATCCCGAACACCAAAATCGACACGCAAACCGCAAGTGCCATGAACAGGGCTTTCATCACATGATCACAACCGGCACAGAGACCATTTCGCACTATCAGGAACACACCAAGCAATAGTGCCACAGTAAAACTGATGGAAAGAAACGGCGTGGTATAAAATGTTGAAAACATCGCAGCCGTTGCGTATGAGAAGACTCCCGCCGCCAATGCCGCCATGACTGGCGAACATTTCACTCGTGCAGTCCTCAAAAGGCCCGATGCGACAAGGATGATTACAAACATCCACAGCATAAGAACAATCATCCCATATCGTGCACCTATGGTCAGATAGTCGTTTACCGCCGTTGAATATCGTTGCATCCGTTCAAGGGGTTGTCTCCACGCCATGTACACATCTCCAACAGAACGCCCTATGCCAAACAATGGACTGTCCGCGCACATCTCGCATACCGATTGCCAGAGAACTATGCGATTGTGTATTGACATATCATGCACAACATCCATCGACACCGCCCTCACGGCAGCATTGGGAATGACGAGCAACAATGCGCAAATTATGACACGCACGCGTCGACTCAGAATGACAGCGGAATCTCGATTATTTTTTTCAGCCACGCCGCCGACGGCAGCCGCCGTACACACACGACGCTACATGTCTCGCAGCGAGAGGCCGCGATAGCCGACCTGCCGTGTACGCTTCTGGGGATTTGCCGCAAAAAACACCTCGGCTTTCCGACGCAGGACGGCTTCATCGAATCGCCGCACATCGTGCTTGACTTCGCAGAAGTCGAGACGGTTTTCGAGCTCGTCTTCGCAGACAAGGTCAATCTCGTTCTCACCCCTGCGATCCCACCACGAATCCATCTTCGCGTACGTCGATTCGTCCACGAACTTCCAGTAGAAGTACCGCTCAAGCGCGAAGCCGGAAAAGGCGTCGAAATCCCGTGCAACCAGCTGCTGGAGCTGCTCAAAGCGTCCCAGCTCAACAAGGTACTGGTGCTTGAAGACGAAACGAAACCAGAAGCGGAAGAAGCAGTCGTCAATCTCATAATGCGAATTCTTGGTGCTGACCTTCGCAAAAGCCGGCACCTTCCGCCGGACAAGCGCATACTCGTTCTCCAGCTTGCTCAGATGCGCACCGATCTCCGTGCCGACCATGTTCTTGATTTGCGAGTATTCCGTATTCCCGGACGCAACGGCCGACAGGATCGAGAAATACGTCTCGTAGTCGCGGCCGAACTCCTGAACCAGCAGCGACATTCCCTCGTCCAGAAACGAAGACCCTTCGGAGAAAATCGTCCGAATCATCGCCTCCCGCGTAAACGCGCCCTCGTCCATCAGCCGTTGCACATAGCGGGCAACACCGCCCGTGAACGTCCACAGCGCCAGAAGATCATCGTTGACAGAGCCGGGTGCGTGATCGGACAGAATCCGCTTCAGAACGGATGCCCTGAACGGCAAGACCCTGAGGCTGCCCGTGTTCCTCCCGTACAGCGGCTCCTGTTCATCCCGGAAGATCCTGTTCATCAGGCGGTTGATGCTTCCGCAGACGATCAAGTTCAATTTGGCCGTCTTTTCATGCCGATCCCACAGATTGGCAAGCGCACTGAAAACGGATGGATTGACGCGGTAGAAATCCTGGAACTCGTCGATGACCAGCGTAATGGGCCGCTTCTCCGCTTCTGAAAAGATCACCTCCGCCAAGTCCTCGAATCGCGTTGCGACACCCACAATCGGAACGTCAAGAACCGCCTTCATCAAAGACTGAAAGCCCTCGCACAAGTCCTTCTCGCTCTTCCGGCCGACATAGAAATAGAGATAGGGGGCGTCGCCCATGGCCTGCTGCACCAATTGCGTCTTGCCGACACGGCGACGTCCAGTAATCACCGTAAACCGCGCATGAACGTGCGATTTTTCGCGAACATCCCGCAAATACGCAACTTCTTTCTCACGGTTGTAGAATTTCACAACTAAACCTCCGTAAATTACACGTCCGTTAAATTCATGGAGGTATTATAGCAGAACTCATCCTTGCCCGTCAAACGCCTCCAGCGTCTCGCACGCATTCAGCCGATAGACAAGGCCCGTCTTCGTCCCGCCACCGAATGACATTCTGCATATTTCATCTGAACATCCCCGCACCGCGTTTCCGCCGAGGCGACTGGCTGTCCCGAAGAGAGGGCAACGCCACAACCTCGGACTCCCCTTCGGGATACCGGTCGCATAGAGAGACACGCACGCGCCGACGCAGAATGACAGCGGAATCTCGATTATTTTTCAGCCGCGCCGCCGGCGGCCTTCAGCGGGCCGGCCTTCGCCGTGCGCGGATACACGTTCAGCGCCGAGAGCTTCGGCGCGAAGACGAGGCGGACGGGTCCGATATCCGCCTTGGGGGAATCCACCAAGGGGGCATCCGCCAAGGCATCCCACATCTGGCATTTCCAGTGCGACCCCGCGAGGGAGACGCGATAGACCTTCTTCCCCTTGAACAGGCGGACGGAATCGACTTCCTCGTCCGCATACTTCGACACGTCCGCCACAGGCCCGTCGCAGCCGTCGATCCGCCAGGCGGGCTTCCCGGTTTTCTCATTCATGACAAAGGGAATCGTGTCGCACACGGCATTGTGGAGCTCGCGCATCATTGCGTCAATCCCCCAGCCGTTCCCCCTGAACGTCTCCTGAACGTAGGATCGCGTCGGAAGCGGACACTCCCAGTCCCGCTTCAGCCCGTCCAGCACCGACTTGGGGAATGCCTCCTGCGCCTGCCAGTAGGCCTTTCGCCAGTCTTTGCCATACAAGTCGGTTATCCTGTAAAAATCCTGGCCGGCGCAAAGCGCATACTGGTGCTCCGCCTCGGTCGCAAGCCTGAACGCATAGCCCTTGAACGCCCGGAATTTGGGCTGCCGCCAGACCTGCTCGTTCAACTTCTTGAGCAAAGCCTCCACTTCCCCTAATTTCACGGATGCCGCCATCAAGCCATCCACAAGGCGATGGGCCTCGGCAAAGTTCTTGAACGCAGGATCATAGGCGTTAAAATAGCGGCGCTTGACCTTGTCGGCGATCTTTGCGTCGATTGCCTCGATTTCGCCAAAGGTCATCTGCCCCGTCATCATGAGGAACGGATACGTGAGACGCAAGAGGTGAACCTTCTGGTTGTCGCTATTCTTGTGTGAAGTCTCCCACATCTTGATTTCTCCCGGCGGACAGGCGGCAAGCTCGACGGCTACGTTCTTCTTCGCGTCGAGGACGAACTTGTACGGATCGCCGCCTTCGACTTCCGGCAGGGCGGCGCTCGCGGCCTTTTCGGACGCGGAGCGCCCCCGGTTCTCCCGTACCGACTGGCGCGCGGCCTCCCGGATGGCGTAGAGGCGCGGCGACTTCTCGCGCAGCGAACGAATGGCCGCCCGGCCGCAGAGCTCAAGGACGACGTCGGGACGCAGATCCGGAATCATATGCGACAT
>SAMEA104315424__coassemble_1369_pt1 | contig 11177 bp, 5 predicted proteins | sample SAMEA104315424__metabat2_low_PE_034 | metagenome-assembled genome bin SAMEA104315424 (sample SAMEA104315424) | gut metagenome | biome: Monkey gut; feature: monkey-associated habitat; material: faeces | place: China | collected 2013 | reverse complement strand
GAGGGCGCGAGCGAGGTGCCGGAGCTGCGCCTCGAGAAGATATCGGCGGAGCGGTGGAAGGTGGGGCTGCGTACGCTTAGGTACGTGTTCCGCGCCGACTCGCCGACGGCGAGGCTCGTGTTCATCGACCGCAACGACGACGGCTCGGCGGCGCCCGAGGGCTTCCGGCAGGCCCTGAACTACGTCTCGTTCATGCCTTACTATGTGGAGCCTGGGTATACGCCGTCGGACGTCGCCGCCGCGCTCGGCTGGAGGGGGCCTAACCGCATCCGTGACAAGTGAGGAGGGAAGAAATGGGAAGACCCCTCGTTCTGCTCCCTCTCTTCGCGCTTCCGATGCTGTGGGGCCTGTGTGCGGCGGAGCCGTTGGCCGTTCAGGTGTTCCGTCCTGAGCGGATGGAGACGGGCGCGACGAACATCAAGCCTCTGCAGCCGATTGACGCCGCGTCCTGGATATGGATGGACGGCGAGGATGTTTGGGGCGAGGCGGCTATGGCCGCCGACGCCTGGGCGGACCCCCTGCCGCCGCCGTGCAGCCGGTTCTACCGCTTCAGGCGCGAGTTCGAGTCGGACGGCTCCCCGCTTTCGATAGACGTCAGCGCAGACGAGCGTTTCGTCCTCCTGCTCGACGGGCGGGCGATCGCGCGCGGGCCGCACCGCGGGATCGTCCATCACTGGTACTACCAGAGCTATGAGATCACGGGCCTTGCGCGCGGAAGGCATGTGCTGGAGGCGGTATGCTGGCAGCTCGGCAACCATGCGCCGATCGCGCAGCTGTCCTGGCGCGGCGGCTTCATCCTCAGGGCCGCAGGCCCGTATGACGCGAAGCTGTCGACGGGAAAGGCCGTGTGGCAGGTCGGAAGGCTTCGGAACACGCGCTTCACGGATCGAGGCACGAGCCGGACTTATGGCGCGGGCTCGCAGTGCGAGATCTACGGCACGTCGTTTGCCGGAGAACAGCCCGAACGCTGGGAGGCGGCGGCGGTCGTGCGTCCCGGGATAGTGCGCAATCCGTACGGCGGCCGCCGCAACGGATGGCGGCTCTTCCCGACGGAGCGCCCGGACCAGATGCACGAGGTCAAGACGCCAGGCCGCGTCGTGAATGTAAAGACCGACCTGACGCGGCCCTTCACGGTGCCGGCGGGCGGTACGGTCGACCTGTGGTGGGACCTTGAGGACTACTACTGCGGCTATCCTGAGATGGAGGTCTTTGGCGGCAAGGGCGCAACCGTGCGCTGGGGATGGGCCGAGTCGCTGCGCGACGACAGGGGGCTGAAGGGGAATCGCGGCGAATGGCGGGGCAGGACGTTCTCCCAGGCCTTCACGGACACCTTTCACGCCGACGGACGTGGCTCCGCGTTTTTCACGACTCCGTGGTGGCGGTGCGGACGCTGGTGCCGCCTGACCGTCACCGCTGCGGACGATCCAGTAGAGATAAGGCGGGTCGCGATTGCGGAGTGCCGCTATCCGCTCTCCGCCGACTTCTCGTTCGAGTCGGACGATGCGGAGCTGGATCGCATCGCGGGCATCTGCCGCAGGGCGCAGGAGACGTGTGCGCACGAGATGCTTTTCGACTGTCCGTATTACGAGCAGCAGATGTATCCCGGCGACGCGCGCATCCAGATGCAGATATTGAATGTCCTGACGAGCGACGACCGCCTGACTCGCTTTGGGATGTCCATCTTCGACTTCGATCGCCGAAATGACGGCTTCGTGGGGATGAATTGCCCGACACGCGGTACGCAGGAGAGCCCGACCTACACGATGTGCTGGATCATGATGTTCCGCGACTTCACCCGAAGCGACTGCCATGCGTGGAGCGCAAGCCCGATCTATTTCTTGGCGACGGCGTTCGCCGGCATCCGTCCGGACGGGCCGTTCTTCCGCTCCGTACGCATTGCGCCGAATCCGGCCGGGCTTAGGCGCATCCGGGCGAAGGCGCCGTCGCCAAAGGGCGTCATTGGGGCGGACTTCGACTTCGCCGACGGCGCTGCGAAGGGGCGGATCGTCCTGCCGGAGGGCATGACGGGCGTCTTCGAGTGGAATGGAACGCGACAGGCGCTGCATTCGGGTGAAAACACGGTTTCGGCCGAATGCGGGGAATAGATGTCACCGCGCCGGATTCCCAAGGCAAAGCGGGGGAGGGCGGCGGCGGATTGCCGGATGGCGCGAAACTGCTCGTGTTCCCCGGACTGCCGCAGAAGATGCCGCCAAACCTCGTTTTTTCGGGTAAAAAAAAAACAATTTCGCAATTGCTTCCAATCCTCTCATTTGCTACAATTTGATGGCGAAGGGCGGATCGGGTGGCGTGCCGCCCATATGTGTATGCAAATGACTGGAGGAATTGCGATGGCGAGATTGAATGTCTGCATCGGTGCGATTGCCATATCGTCCGCTGCGATTGCGGACATCGTCACAAACGACGTGATGCCCGACGTGACGGTCGCGACGGTGTTGAGCGGCGTCACCAACATCATATCGACGACGAGGGACGTGAACATCTCCGCCGACCTTACCCTGACGGACCGTTCGTTCGTATGGCTGCAGGGCGCCGGCGGCGTCGGCTACGTGAACATCGCGCCAACGGCCGCCGATGCCACCCTGACGATAGACGGCAATTCCGGGTTCTTCACCGCCTACCGCTATTCCGGAGACGGCTGGCACGCCTCGTCCGAATGGGGGATGGCCGGCATCGACCAGCTGAACAGCGACATCCCCAACTGCTATTACCGTATGCGCATGGGCGTGGAAGGTGGCGAACCGGGCACGACGGGACGGGCGAAGATCGTCGTCAAGACCAATCCCAGTTTCGGATACCGCGCATTTGGCGGCGTCTGGGCCAGATACCTGTACGTCGAGCCGTCCGTTTCGCCGGATCCGGATACCGGGACCGTGGATTTCCTGGAGATAGCGAAGGATGCCGTCGCCGACATCTCGCACATAGAGGTCGCGGGCAACCACCATCCCGCCCGCATCCTCTTCCATGGCGGCACGCTCTTACGCAACAACGCGACATACGTGGATGCGCCGCTTGCCCCGCGCGAGGGGGCGACGTTGATCCTAAAGGGCGTTGGCGATGCGGCCATTGGGCTGAAGAAGTTGTTCCAGGAGGCGGACTTCACGGCCCGTCTCGGCGGCGTCGTGCGCATTGAAGGCAAGGATCTCCTGTTGACCAGCGATGGATACAATCCGGAAGGCATATACGATTGGAACTTCCGTCCCTGGAACATCGGCGAAGAGGATCGCGTCGAGTGGCGGATCACGGGCGACATCCGCCTGTGCAAGAACACATGGCTCAAGATGGGCGGCGACAACCTTCTCCCGTGCGGCCCCTCCACCGGCGGCGTCGTACTCCAGTACAACCCGTCCTTGTCCGGCAAGACCGTTGGGAATGAGATCAAATACTGCTGCCTCGACCTCAACGGCACGACGCAATGCGTGAACAGCGTGACGAGTACGGGCTCCGGGGATGCCATAGGCGTTGTCACGAACACCGCCTGGCAGACGAAATCCTCCACGCTCTGTCTCGGCACGGGCGGGGTCGATGGAACGCTGAACGCAAAATGCACGGCGAACGTCGCCATATCCAAGCAGGGGGAGTGCGTGCTTTACGTCAAGGACACAACAGGCGAGTCGCTTGACATCCAGGCGGGCGAGGTGCGGTTTAGCGGCGCAAGCTCCTTCACGAATGTCACGGCCGCGTCAGGCGCGTCCCTGCGGGGTGAAGTCGCGATATCGGGAATGCTTGCCGTTTCCGCAGATGTCGACACGCAGTTGCTGAAGCCCGCCCTCTCCGCAGACGCCTCAATGACGGTCTCCGGAGTTGCCACGCAGACCGTCTCCACATTGTCGGTGGGTGGCATCGCAGTCAATCCGGGCGTATACAAGGCGTCGGATGCGGCCTGGATAGACGAGGGCACGGTCCTGGTCCTTTCGGCGGAAGGGTTTGTCCCGTCGGATGTCGCGTGGGTCGCGGGCGGCAGTTCGGAATCCGCTTCCGACTCCGCAAACTGGTCTGCGGCGGCCGATTTCACGAAAGCCGTAAACCGGCCCGTCTTCGCGAAGTCCGGCACGAAGGCCGTATTGGATGGCGGGACGTGGAATTTCGCCGGGCTTTCGTTCGACGCGGCGGGCGGCTTCACGGTGTCGGCGGACGGCGCGGACAGCGGGATCCGCCTCTTCGGCAACATCGACGTCGCCGTGCCGGATGATGAGGCCGCGCATCCGTACGTGATCGAGGTGCCGGCTGTAGTGTCCTCCGACCTTACCATCACCATCGCCAGCAACGTCACCGTCGCCATGACGGGTGGCCTTTCCGGCATCGGCAGCCTCACGATGACGGGCGTGAACGGCAGCGGGATGACGTACGGATACAATGATCGGGAAGGTGGGCTTGTGCTGGAGAATCCGCGCATTTCCGGCAAGATAGAGCATAAGCTTGGCGGCGGATGGCTTACGCTCCGCGGCGATGTGGGATGTCCGGGCGACGGGAACGCGATCTATTTCGACTATTCGAGATACGTCAACGGACACAACGGGGACAATGGCGTGTTCAACGGCTCGCTCACGGTGGCGGACGGCGTCACGTTCCACAAGCCCGTGGAGATCAGCGGCGTAGGGCAGATAGGAGGCATATCCGACAGCTGGTTCCGCTTCGAGGCCGGCAGCACAAACGTATTCAGGGAACTGGTGAAAAGCCCCGTGAGCGTATCGTTCCGGGCGGGGAACAATGCCCAGGTCGTATTTGAGAAAGGGTGCTACGTGGAGTGGGGGAGTCTCTTCCTAAACGGAAGCGCCTTTGACGAGGCTTCAGCCCCGTGCTATATCTTCAACGGCCCGGTGCGGCTTGATGCGCCCGACCGCCATCTTTCCAGTTTCCGCGCGGTCAAATTTGAATTCCGTTGCGCCGGGTCGTATTCCAGGCTCTTCTTCGCGGTTGCGAAATCCAGATGCACGTTTGGCGCTGACGAGGCCTTCACCGACACTGGGGTGCTGTTCTCCGATCCGGACGGCAGATTTGGGCTGGGGACGACGCGACAGACGTTCAAGTGGATGTCCAGCGGGACAATAAATGATTTCAAGGCCGATGGCGGCCAGCATTGGGGGACGATCTCCGGCACGGCGGCGACGCTCGCGATATCCCCCGGCGTTCCGGACGAAGGCATGCTGTCCGTGACGAACTGCGGTACGCAGATTACAGGCTGGGTGAAGCTTGTCAAGAGCGGCGATGGCTTCCACAGGCTTCTGGCGCGCGACTACGAGTCCTATGGCGACGTGGAGGTGTCGGGCGGGACGCTCGTCTTCGATCCCGGCGCGACGTGGCTCAACGGCACGAACGTGATCGTGAACGGGACAGGCACGCTGAAGACCGGGGCGAAAGGGACCTTTGGCAGGGATTGCGTACTCTCCGCGGATGGGGATGGATGGACGATCGACCTGACGGGCAACCAGCGCGTGTCGTCCTTCTGGGTTGACGGGGTGAAGATGCCGTCCGGCACGTACGGATCGTCCGCGAGCTCGGCGACCGACAAGACTCTTTCCACCCACTTCGCCGGGACGGGCGTCATAACGGTCCCGAACAAGGCCATGCGCATAGTCGTGCGGTAGGGGCGGGCCGCGGAATCCCGCGGCAACGGGGGCAGATGAATGAGCGGGAACGCATATCGAAAGTTGAGGCATGGGAAAGGAACGGTCATGGTCATGAGCAGGATTGGCATGCGTGCGCTGCGTTGCGCCGCCATCGCGTTGGGAATTGCCTCGGCGGCGATTGTCGCCAATGCCGGGCCGAACGTCATATTCGATACCGACATGGCAGAGGGTTGCGACGACGTCGGCTCGTTGGCCGTCCTGCACGCACTCGCCGACGATGGCAAATGCCGGATCATCGCAATGGGTACCTGCACACGCGACAACCAGTCCGTCGCCGTCGTGGAGATCGTCAACAGGTTCTACGGGCGAGGGGAGATACCCGTCGGATGTTCCAAGGAGATTGGCGTCGTAGGGACGCCGGGCGGGAACCCGGCGCGTCCCGGGCACCAGAAGTACGCTCGCCTCGCGGATGAGTATGCGGACTGGGTGAAGCACCGCAACTCCAACGATGCGCCGGACGCCTGCGACGTGTACAGGAAGGCGCTCGCGTCCGCGCCGGACAACAGCGTGGCGTTCATCTCCACGGGGTTCATGACGAACATGCGCCGCCTGCTGGAGACGAAGGGGGATGCCCACTCTCCGCTTGACGGCCGCGCCCTTGTCTCGAAGAAGGTGAAGGCCTGGTACGCGATGGCCTGCAGGGACGGGAAGCGCCGCGAGTACAACGTGATGCACGATGTCGCTTCGGCGAAGATTGCGTTCGCGAAGTGGCCTTCTGCGATCTTCTGGGCCGATTTCGACCTCGGGGCCGGGATATGTTCCGGGCGCAGGGTCGCCGAGACCGCCTACGGATTTCGCAATCCCGTGAAGGACGTGTTCTCGTGGAGCCTGCCGAGCCGCGAGGCGGTACTCGCGAAGGGCAAGGGGGGAGGGCTCGGGGGAAGATCGTCGTGGGGCGGGATGGCTGTCCTCGCGGCGGTGGATGGCGTGCCCCGGTACTTCTCTGGCGAGAGCGGCGTCTACAGGATATTGGACGATTCCGGCACGACCGAATGGTTCCCGGACAAGAACGGCCGAACCCTGCGTCTCGTCTCCGCGGCGGGGCGCCAGCACAGGGTATACAAAGGCCACAACTACGGCGCGATCCTCGACGAGCTCATCGCAAGAATCCCGAAATGCCGCAGGGACGACGAGACCATCACGGCGTACAGGCAGTACAGGCTCGAGAGGACCGGCACGGGGGTCCGCATGGCGCACAGGGGAAAGACGCTGTGGAACCTGGAGATAGACAACCCCGAGGGGCGCCCGTTCTTCCATCCGCTGACGCTTCCCTCGGGGCGGACGCTCACGGACTTGCGGCCGAAGGATCACGTGTGGCATCTTGGCTACTGGTTCTCGTGGAAGTACGTCAACGGGGTCAACTACTGGGAGCCTGCGGATGCGCAGCGCAAGGGGGCGGAGCCGGAGGGGCGGACCAGGGTGGTGAAGAAGTCGGTCGGGATCGATGGGCTGGACTGCAATGTCCGCCTGGAGCTCGAGTACGGCCCCCGCAGCGGGAATGCCACGGTCCTTGAGGAGACGCGGAACATCACCGTCGATCCGCCGGACCGGAACGGCGGTTACACGATCACCGTCCGCCATGCGTTCAAGGCCCTCGCCGACGTGACGCTCGGCCGCACTCCGCCGCACGGCAGCGCGGCCGAGGGGAAATGGGGCGGCGGGTACGCCGGCGCAACGCTGAGGCTTGCCCCGGAGGCCGCGGCCTCGTTTGGGGTGCAAGGCTACGGCGGCGGCGACTCGCCCGCCAGATGCACCGCGTCGGAAACGAAGTTCATCGATTTCACCGATCCCGCCACGGGCGAGGGCGTGACGTTCACGCAGCTCAAGGCGCCGCCCTCCGGGAAGTTCTACGTGTGGCCGGACAAGCGCATGATAAACCCATCCCCGGTGTATGACGCTCCGCTGTCCCTGAAGAAGGGCGAGATGCTCGAACTCGCCTACAGGCTGGCGGTCCATGCGGACAAGTCCGTAAAGGGGACGCTTGCCCGGCGTCCAGTGGAGCCGATGGATCGCGGGCTCGTGGCGTCAGTCTCTCCGCGTGGGACGTACGTTTCGTGGAGGATGCTCGAGACGGACGCCAGGGACGTAGGGTTCGATCTCTGGCGCAAGGACGGCGGCAGGGTCGAGAAGGTGAATGCGGCGCCGATCGTGCAGACATCCGACTTCTTCATGCCCGGCTACACCAACGCCGCCGCGCTGTATTCCGTGGACGGCAAGACGTTCTGTCCCGTGCGCCGCGTGGGCGGCATAGACGTGCCGTACGTCAGTTTCAGGCTGCAGGACACGAACGCGACGGTCTCCGCTGTGGCCGTAGGCGACCTGGACGGGGACGGCGCGTACGATTACGTCGTGAAGACGCCATCGGGCGGCACCGACCCGTGGGACCTCGTATGGAAGCCGGCGCCGGACACGCACAAGATAGAGGCGTACGGTTCTGACGGGCGCTTCCTGTGGCGGCGTGACATGGGGTGGAACATCGAGATGGGCATCTGGTATCTCCCGATGGTCGTCGCGGATCTCGACGGCGACGGGAAGGCGGAGGTCGTCGTGAAGTCCGCCCCACTCTCCCCCGACTTCCGCGACCCGGACGGAAGGGTGAATGACGGGCCGGAGTTCCTGACCGTGCTCGACGGGATGACGGGCGAGATCCGCGCGCAGACGCCGTGGATCCCGCGCGGAAGCCCGGACCCGATCTCCGACTACAACCACTTCAACTCGCGCAACCAGATTGCGATCGCGCATCTCGACGGCAAGACGCCGTGCGTCGTGATAGAGCGCGGCACGTACGGGCTGATGGTCGTGGAGGCCTACAGGTTCACCGGGACTTCCCTGGAGCGCATATGGAGATTTGACAACGAGTTCCTCCCGCGCCGGTTCAAGGGGCAGGGGGACCACGCCTGCCTGTGCGAGGATGTGGACGGCGACGGGTTCGACGAGGTGCTGATCGGGTCGCTGACGCTGGACCACGACGGAACGGTGCTGTGGTGCAACGGGTGCGGGCACTCGGACGCGCACTACTACGGCGACATAGACCCCAAGCGTCCGGACATGGAGCTCTTCTTCGTCTACGAGACGAGGCAGCGCAACGGCGGCGGGCTGCTCATGGCCGACCCCGTGACCGGGGAGGAGATATGGAAGCTCCCGGAGGAGACGTTCCACGTGCACGGCAGCGGCATCTGCGCGGACATAGATCCCGCGCATCCCGGCCTTGAGGTGTATGGGCAGGAGGCTGTGCAGAACAGCGCCACGCTGTCGAAGACCAACACCCATCAGCGGAGCGACAACCGGTGGCTCTACACGGCGGCCGGCGAACTTCTCTGCGCATACACGAACTGCACGTTCGGATACGGATTCGGCTGCCGCACTGTGTTCTGGGACGCAGACCTGCAGCGGGAGGTGCTTCGGGGCGGCGGCAACATGATGGACCACGAGGGGAACTTCGTCTCGCCCCGGCTTCCGGGGTCAACGATGCTCGTTGCGGATCTTCTCGGCGACTGGCGCGAGGAAATCGTAGCCGCGGTGAGGGGCGAGATCCGCATATACTCCACCGACATCCCGGCGATGGACCGCCGCGTGTCGCTGATGCGCGACCGCTCGTACAGGTCGCGCATCACCATGGAGACTTCCGGCTACGGACAGCAGCCGATCCTGGGATATGTGCCTTCGGCGACCGCTCCGGGCCTATCCCTCCGGCTCTTTGAGTTCGCCCGTCGGATCAGGCTTGACGTGAACGCCCCGCTCGACGCGCCGTTGAAGGGTGTGCTCGCCGTGGATGGGATGCCGGAGGGATGGACGGTAGATTTCGGCGAGAGGGCGATAGACCTGCCGCCGGGCGGGCACTGGAAGGAGGATCTGCGGATCAATCGCAAGCCGTGCCCCAAGGGCAGGTTCGATTTCCGCGCCACGCTACGCCGCGAAGGGTTCCCGCCGCTTGTGCTGAACCAACCCCTCTTCCTTTAGCGGAGTGCCTGCACCCCCGCGATTCGTCAAGGTTCTTCAATGGCCAACAGCCTCGATGTTGTGCTATAATCATGGCCATGAAAAACAACTGTGTATTCTGCGCGATCGCCGAAGGCGAGATCCCGTCGTTCAAGGTCTACGAAGATGACCTTGTGCTTGCATATCTTGACATAAATCCATTCACGAAGGGCCATGCGCTTGTGATCCCCAAGGCGCACACGTCCGGGCTGCTCGACACTTCGGACGAGACCCTTGCGTCAATCATTTCACGAGTCAAGAAGGTCGCGTCCCACCTGAAGGCGAGCCTGCCCTGCGACGGGTTCAACATCCTGCAGAACAACGGCGAGTCCGCCGGCCAGACCGTGATGCACCTGCATTTCCACATCGTTCCGCGCTACGGGAAGTCGGCAGAGATATCATTCGCGAACCACAAGGCCGACATGGAAGAACTCAAGGCCCTTGCGGAGCGTCTGCGCATGCCGTGATCCGTGGTATAATGTGGACATAAGTGGATCAACGATGAACGCCGCCTTGTGACTCCCGCTTGCGGCTGTTGGGCTTTGAACGGAGGAGATGCATGAAGAAGAGATTCGGTACGCATATCGGCATTGGCGGCAGGGCTTCCCTTGGATGTATCCTCGCGCTCGTTGCCATGTCGGCGCTTTGCGGCGCCATACATGCCGGAGCCGTCACCGTGCATCCGCAGCAGGTCGCGCCGTGCGTCTGCACCGAGTCCGCGACAAACGTTGCCTTCAACCTCGGCGGCAACGTCCGGGAGATGACCCTGCGCTTCGTCCTGCCGGACGGCTGCGCCTCCAACTGCCTGCAGGTCGCGTTCGGGCGCGACGCTGACGGGGACGGGGTCCTCGACGTCGGCGAGACGGAGACGCTGTACGGCTGGCGGAACGGGCGGCGATTCGCGGAGGGGATGTCCGATGGCGTCAGGATCGAGGAATTCGGCGGGGATGGCCCCCGCTCGTTCTCGGTGAACCTCAGGCTACCGAGGGGCGGCAGCCCCGGCCGCTTCTCCGCTACGGATGACGGGGGCAGCGCCGTGCTGACGAACCTATCCGTATCGTCGCACGCATGGCTGTGCCGCCCCGGCTGGAACATGATGCGCGTGACGCGGCGGGGCCCAGGCGTCCCTGTGGAGTGGCTGGCCTGCGACCTCCGCCACAGCTTCTTCGCCGTAACGGTCAGATGACACGATGCTTGCCGTCGGGTCGCTCTAATCGTAAATGCGTCTAAGGTAGGTGTATGCAATGGAAAAGGTCTTGACTACGCTTCTGCTCTTGGCCGCAGCCGCATCGGCCATCGCGTGGCTCGCCGCGCTCATGAGCGAGAGCGGCATCCGCCCGTTGCGCGGCCTCGTCGCCCTGATCAAGGCCCAGCCGAAGGCGGGGCGCATCCTCATCGGCGCGGCCTTCGCCTCCGCCTGGATCGTCGCCGGCGCGAAGCCCGGCGGCACGCGCAGTGGCGACGGCGCCCGGCACGTAGACACAATGCGCCGAAGCGACGGGGAGGCGCGGAGGGCAGGTGGCGACGGCGCCCCCGCCGTCGCAGGGGGGA
>SAMEA104315424__coassemble_1358_pt1 | contig 11229 bp, 12 predicted proteins | sample SAMEA104315424__metabat2_low_PE_034 | metagenome-assembled genome bin SAMEA104315424 (sample SAMEA104315424) | gut metagenome | biome: Monkey gut; feature: monkey-associated habitat; material: faeces | place: China | collected 2013 | reverse complement strand
CGTCTGAATTCTGATCCTTGTTTCAAAAGAGTGTCCACTATTATAACGAACTGCGCCGGAACGATTAGCCTTTCGTTAGACTTGCGCAAACGGCGCGGATTGTATACAATATGCGGCATAATTTTTGGAGGAAGGGATAAGAATGTCCGTACGCATACTCGGCACGGGAAGCTATTTGCCGCCCAAGGTTGTCACGAACGACGACCTTTCAAAGTCGCTGGACACGAATGACGAATGGATATGGTCGCACACGGGAATCAGGTCGCGCCATATCGCGGAGTCGGATGACTGCACGTCCTCGATGGCGGCGAAGGCCGCCAGGGTCGCCCTTGAGGCGGCTGGGGTGCCTCCATCGGAGATTGGCCTCATCATAGTTGCGACCTCCACGCCGGATTACGCCACGTTCCCTTCCACCGCCTGCCTGGTGCAGGCCGAGCTTGGGTGTTCCGAGGCCGGGGCCTTCGATCTCCAGGCGGCGTGTGCGGGTTTTGTGTATGCCCTGGAGCAGGCGCGCTGCTGGGCCAAGGTGAATCGCGGCGCGAAGGCGCTCGTCATCGGGGCGGAGACGCTGTCGCGCATCGTGGATTGGCGAGACCGCGGCAGCTGCATCCTGTTCGGGGATGGCGCCGGGGCGGTGGTGATTGGCGAGGCCGAGGTCGACGGGCCTTCCGCGCACACCGTGCTCTGGGCGGACGGGAAGGGCGCGTCGTTCATATATCGCGATGGCGGCACGCGGCTCAAGCCGCAGCCCGGCATGTTCCCGATCCCCACGCTCGTCCTCCAGGGCCACGATGTGTTTGCGTTCGCGGTACGCGCCCTGGCGAAGGTCACGAACCAGCTTTGCGAAAAGCTCGGCACCACGCCGTCATCGCTTGACCGCGTGTTCGCGCATCAGGCCAACGGGCGCATAATCGAGGCCGTCGCCCGCCGCATGAAGCTTCCCCTCGAGAAGTTCTACCTGAACCTGGAGACCACCGGGAACACGTCTGCGGCATCCATCCCGATTGCGCTGGACGAGGCGGTTCGCAGGGGCGAGCTTAAGGACGGGATGAGGATAGTGCTGTGCGGCTTCGGTGCGGGGCTCACATATGCAGGCACGTACATGCAGTGGCCGCACCTGTGATTTATGTGATTTAAGAATAAGGAGGAGTCAGATGAAGAAGGTTGTTGTCACGGGACTCGGCATGGTCACGCCGGTCGGGAACGGCAAGGTCGCCACATGGAATGCGCTGAAGGCGGGCAAGTGCGGAATAGGGCGGATAACGAAGTTCGACCCTTCGCGCTGCACGTGCCAGGTCGCGGGCGAACTGAAGGATTTCGATGCCTATCTCGCAGAGACCGGCTATGTGGACAAGAAGTCCATGCGCCACATGGATCCGTTTTCTGTATATGGCGTGGCGGCGGCCGTCGAGGCCTGGCGCGATGCCGGCTTCACGGACGACAACAAGCCCGACATGGATCGCGTGGGCACGATGGTCGGAAACGGCATCGGGGGCATGCATACGACAGGAGAGGCGTGGAAGACGCTTCTCGAGCGCGGGCCGGACCGGCTCTCTCCGCTGGCCATCCCCGAACTGATTGCGAACGAAGGCGCCGGCAACATATCGATGGCCCTTGGCGCAAAGGGCCCTGCGCTGACCACCGTCACGGCGTGCGCCTCGTCCACCGATGCCCTGGGGCAGGCTCTTGACCTGATCCGCGTCGGCCGGGCCGACGTGGTCATAGCCGGCGGCACGGAGGCCACGATAATGGAATTCGCGGTTGGCGGCTTCATGAAGATGCGGGCGCTGGCCACGCAGTTCAACGACTGTCCCGAGAAGGCGTCGCGTCCGTTCAACATCGACCGCAACGGCTTTGTGATGGGCGAGGGAGCCGCGATGCTGATCCTCGAGACGGAGGAGCGCGCGAAGGCCCGGGGGGCGAAGATATACTGCGAGCTGGCCGGATACGGCGCCACGTCCGACGCATACCACATAACGGCCCCCGATCCGTCTGGCGAGGGTGCGGTAAAGGCCATCAGGATCGCGCTCAGGGATGCGGGCGTGGATGATCTCACCACGGTGGACTACATAAACGCGCACGGCACCTCCACGCATCTCAACGACGTCATGGAGACGAAGGCGTTCAAGGAGGTGTTCGGCGAGGAGCAGGCGCGGAAGATCAAGATATCGTCCACGAAGTCCATGACCGGCCATCTGCTTGGCGCCACGGGTGCGCTTGAGGCCGCGGTCTGCGCGATGGCGATAGACGACAGGTTCGTCCCCCCGACGATCAATTACGAGAACCCCGATCCGGAGTGCGACCTCGACTACACCCCCAACGTGGGCGTGGCGAAGGAGATCCGCGTCGCCGTAAGCACATCGCTTGGATTCGGCGGACACAACGGGGCGCTTGTGTTCAAGGCCGTGAAGTAAGGAACGCAAGAATTATGGACTATCCGCAGTTTAAAGAGGAGTTCCACATTCCCGGCAGGAGGCTCCTGCCGCATCGCGATCCGTTCCTCTTTGTCGATGAGCTCATTTCGGCGGACGAGACCGGTGCGCTTGGCAGGTATACCTATACCGATCCGGCGACGGCCATCCCGGGCAAGGCGGCGAACACGTTCTTCGAGGGCCATTTCCCGACGTATCCCGTCGTGCCGGGCGTGGTGCTCATCGAGTCGATGGCGCAGGTCGCCGGTGCGGCGATCGTCGCCCGGAAGATCCTGCCCGAGGGAAATGCGGCATTTCTGCTCGCAAAGGTCGAGGATGTGCGCTTCCGCCGTCCAGTGCGCCCCGGCGACACCCTTTACACGGTCGTGAAGAATGTGCGGCTGAAGGCCGGCAGGCTCGGCGAGTTCTCCATGAAGGGATATGTCGAGGGGACGCTTGCCGCCGAGGCAACCTGCACCTGCGTGCTTGGCACGATGGACAACATGAAGTGATCGGGTGGCGGCGGTTCTTGCCCGTCGCCATTCTGGTTCCCTTCCTTCTCCTTCACGGGCTTTTGGCATGGGGTGGATCCTTGACGCTCTGCTTGCGAAGCGTGGCCTGACGGGTTCGTCGCTTGAGGAATACCTTGATCCGGCGCTTCGGCGCCTTGCGAGGTTCGATGCGCTTCCGGGGATCATGGAGGCGGTCGGCGCCATATTGCCGTTCGTTCGGGATCGCCGCACGATAGTCGTGTTCGGCGACTACGATTGCGATGGCGTCTGCGCCAGCGCAATCCTCGCGAAGACGCTGATCCGCCTTGGGGCGAACGTAAGGCAGTTCGTGCCGGATCGGTTTTCCGAAGGGTACGGGCTCACCTCCGCAAGCATCGTCAGGATGCTTGCCGAAATTCCGGATGTGGCCCTGGTCGTCACGGTCGATTGCGGCATCTCGTCCATGGAGGAGGTGCGGCTGCTCAAGTCCAGGGGGATAGCAGTGGTCGTGACGGATCACCATCTGCCCCCGGAAACATTGCCGGAGTGCGACGCCGTGGTGGACATGAAGGCGGCCGCCGGATGTGCCGCGCTGGACGAGTTCGGCGCGAGGGACATCTGCGGAGCCGGGGTCGCGTTCTTCCTGGCCAACGCCCTCGTGGCCAGGGCGACAAGCCTCGGCATGTATTCCGGCGAGAAGTTCGGAGCTCCGCTTCTCGTACTCGCGGGACTGGCCACGGTTGTGGACATAGTTCCGCTCGTCGGGCAGAACAGGATACTTGCGGCGAATGCGCTCAGGATGTTCCGTGCGGCCCCGGTCGGCCTCCTGGAACTGCTTTCGAGGGCGCAGCGCCGCTCGGGGACGGTGACGTCCCGGGACTTCGGATTCCTTCTGGGGCCGAGGATAAACGCCGCCGGACGCATGGCGACGGCAAGGGACGCCTGCGACCTCCTGATGGCCGAAGACCGTGAACAGGCCCGCAATCTGGCGCAGCGCGTCGATGTCCACAATGCGGAGCGCAAGACCGTAGAGGGCCGGATGCTCTCGTCCGTGGAGGGCAGCCTGCCGGAGGCCGGCATTGCCGCCATTGTCGTCGGCTGCGGGAAGGGCGACTCCATCCCCGGCTGGCACACCGGGGTCGCGGGCAACGTGGCGTCCCGGCTGGTCGACAGGTACGGGGTGCCGGCGGCGGTCGTTGTGAACGGCATCGGGAGCGTGCGCGCCCCTGACGGCTACAACGTGTACGACGCGCTGACGGGCTGTTCGGATCACCTGCTGAGGTTTGGCGGCCATGTAGCCGCCGGCGGGTTTGCGGTCAAGCCCGGAAGGTTCGACGATTTCAAGGCTGCGTTCGTTGCGGCATGCGAATCCCAGTGCGCGGCCGGCGCGAATGTGTCGCAAGGGACGAATGGACTGCGCGAGCCGGACCTGTGGATCTCGCCCGGAGACCTTACGCTTGCGCTCCACGACGAGCTGCAGGCAATGGCTCCGTTCGGCGAAGGCAACCCGGAGCCGGAGTTCGGGCTGCGCGGCGTGCTGTTCTCCGGCATAAGGCTCATTGGCGAAAGCGGGAAGCACGCATCGTTCCAGTTCGCCGACCGCCGCATTCCGCGCGCGGTGTGGTGGGGACACGGGACGCTTGCCGAGAGGCTGCGTTCGCGGTCTTCGGAGCGCTTCGACATCACGTTCACGCTTGAGGTGTCGGACTGGGGCGGCGGGGATGAGCCGCACCTGGAATTGCGCGTCACCTCCCTTGCCTCGGCATAGGGATATCCTATGGGTGGCAATGAAAACTTCTAATGCTCCGATATGCGCCGGAGCGTGGTATACTTTGCGCCGTTTTCAGGAAACAGCGAAAGGAGCAAAACGATGAGCGACAGAAAGTACCACATTGAGACGTTGGCGGTCCATGCCGGACAGGGCGTGCGCGGGGATCCCGCCACATATGCGAGGGCGGTGCCGGTATATCGCACCACGGCCTACAACTTCCGCGACTCCAGGCACGGCGCAGACCTTTTCGGGCTCAGGGAGCTCGGCAACATATACGCCCGGCTGATGAACCCTACGAACGACGTTCTCGAGAAGCGCCTTGCGGCGCTCGAGGGAGGCGCGGCGGCGAAGACGCTGGCCTCCGGGACGGCGGCGATATACTTCACGGTCACGAACATAGCGAAGGCCGGGGACGAGATCGTCGCGGCCGAGAACCTGTACGGCGGCACGTTCTCGCAGTTCGACACGATTCTGCCGAATGCCGGGATCACGGCGAGGTTCACGCCGGTGAACGACTTCGCCGCGGTCGAGGCGGCGATCAACGGGAAGACGAGGCTCATCTTCATCGAGGCGGTCGGGAACCCGGCGCTTGACATCGCCGACATAGAGGGGTACGCGGCGATCGCGAGGCGCCACCACCTGCCGCTCGTCGTCGATTCCACGTTCACGCCTCCGACCATCCTGCGTCCGATCGAGCATGGCGCGGATCTGGTGATACATTCGCTTTCCAAGTGGATCGGGGGGCATGGCGCGGGCATCGGCGGCGTAGTGGTGGATGCGGGGAAGTTCGACTGGACCGACCCGAAGTTCTCCCTCTACAACGAACCCGACCGCGGCTACCATGGGCTGCGCTTTGCGCACGACCTGCCGGAGGCGCTGAGTCCCGTCGCGTTCACGATACGGCTTCTCACCGTCGGTGTGCGCAACCAGGGCCCGACGCTCGCGCCTGATGCGGCGTGGCTGTTCCTGCAGGGCGTGGAGTCCCTTCCGTTGCGCACGGCCCGGCATTGCGAGAATGCGCTTGCGGTGTCGAAATACCTGCAGTGCCACCCGAAGGTCGCGTGGGTACGCTACCCTTCGCTTACGCAGCCGGAACTCGCGGCGAAGTACCTGCCGAACGGCGCGGGCGGCGTGGGGGTGTTCGGCGTGAAGGGCGGGGCCGACGAGGCGAGGCGTTTTGCCGACGCCGCGAACGGCGAGGTCTTCTCGCTCCTCGCGAACGTTGGGGATGCCAAGAGCCTCATAATCCATCCGGCGTCGACGACGCACTCTCAGCTGTCGGAAGAGGATCTTCGCAAGTGTGGAATATCGCCCGAAATGATCCGGCTCTCGATAGGCATTGAGCATATCGACGACATCATTGGTGCGCTTGACGAAGCGTTCGCGCACATCTGACCGGACTGACAATCGTGCAGAAATGCCGCGGCAAGGGGCTGCGGCGCAGCAAAACCAAGATCCTGGAGGAACTACAGATGAACTATATCTACGAAGAACTGTCAAAGGGATCGATTGCGCTCTTCGCAATCGCAAGCGTTGCGGCGACCGCGAATGGCGGAGTGCCGCTGAACAACCTGCAGGGCACGGGCGGCATTGCGTTCAACCCGCTGGCGTACGCGGCCGGGTCGCCGTGGGACGGAGGCAACTCGAATGCGCTGAACAAAGTGGTCTCGAAGCCGCAGGTTGGGGCGTGGTACGTCAACCTCAATGACGCGGTGTTCTCGATCCAGTACCAGTTCTGAACCAAACTTAACCTGAAAGTGTATAATACGTAAAAGCAAATCAAGGAGGATAGTCATGAGCAAGACAGCAAGGAACATTTTGGAGCGCATAGGCGGAACGCCTTTGGTGGAGATATCCGGCAAGGTGAACAAGGGGCAGGCGCGGGTGCTTGCGAAGGTAGAGTTCTTCAACCCCGGAGGGAGCGTCAAGGACCGGATCGCCCTGGCGATGGTCGAGGCGGCGGAGAAGTCCGGCGTACTCAAGCCGGGCGCGACGATAATCGAGCCGACAAGCGGGAACACCGGAGTGGGGCTCGCCCTCGTGAGCGCGGTCAAGGGATATCACCTGATACTCACGATGCCCGAGACCATGAGCATCGAGCGCCGCAAGCTTGCGGCGGCATACGGGGCGGAGATCGTCCTCACGCCCGGCGCGAACGGGATGAAGGGCGCGATAGCGAAAGCCAATGAGCTTCGCGATGCGACGCCCGGCGCCGTGATCCTGCAGCAGTTCGAGAATCCGGCGAACCCGGCGAAGCACGAGGCTGCCACCGGCCCTGAGATATGGAACGACACCGATGGTGATGTCGCGGCGTTCGTCGCAGGCGTCGGCACCGGCGGGACGCTGACCGGCGTGGGGAGGTTCCTCAAGTCGAAGAACGCGGCCGTAAAGGTGTTCGCGGTAGAGCCCGACACCTCGGCGGTGCTTTCGGGAGAGCCGTCGGGTCCGCACAAGATACAGGGCATCGGGGCCGGATTCATCCCGAAGACGCTCGACACGTCGGTCTACGATGAAATCATAAAGGTGTCGGCCGCGGATGCCGGATCGACGGCCCGTGCCGCTGCGGCAAAGGAGGGCCTGCTCGTCGGGATATCGTCCGGCGCTGCGCTTTGGGCGGCCTTGGAACTCTCCAAGCGTCCGGAATTCGCGGGCAGGACCATCGTCGCGCTCCTGCCGGATACGGGCGAGCGGTATCTCTCGACGTGGCTCTTCGAGTGATCCGGGGCAACCTGCCTAAGCCAATGGAGCAGGATGGGAGGCGCATCGGAAGATGCGTCTCCCGTTCATGCGTTTCTGGCGATCGCGTGCGACAGCACTGCAAGCGGCTGCGCAAGATCCACGTTCTGCACGATCACGCCTTTGGGCACGGAAAGCTGGACGGCGGTGAAGTTGAGTATCCCCTTGATCTTGGCGTCGACGAGCTCGTCGGCGCAGTCCTGCGCAGCCGCGCTCGGTACGGCAAGGATGGCGAGCTTTATCTTCAGCTGGCGGACGAGGCGCTTGAGATCCTCCATCGGGTGTACCTTCACGCCGTGTATGGACGTCATCTGGAGACGCTTGTCGGCGTCGAACGCCACGGCCACGGACAGGTTCTGCTCCTCGAATCCGGAGTAGCCCAGGAGTGCGCTGCCGAGGGACCCCACTCCTATGAGCGCGGCATCCGTTGCGCTATCCCATCCGAGCGCGCGGTTTATGGCCTCGCTCAGCTCCTTTGCTGGATAGCCTCTGCGGGGCCTTCCGGGGACTCCCGCCATCGCAAGGTCCTTCCTCGTAAGGACGGTGTCGAGGCCGAGCCTTTCCGCGAGCGCGTAGCTTGAGATGAACAATTCACCCTCGGCCATCAGCTTGTTGATGGTGCGCAGGTATATCGGGTATCGCCGTATCGTAGGCAATGGCAACGAATTACTCTCTACAATGTCCATGTTGCCCATTATAGCACAATAGCGGCGATTTGAAGTTCTGCAAATTCGCATGACAAATCAATGTCCTTTTGTGGTATACTTTCCTCTCATTCCGTTTCGGAATATTGTCTGGGAGAGGTGGCGGAGCGGTCGATCGCGGCGGTCTTGAAAACCGTTGTCCCGCAAGGGACCGGGGGTTCGAATCCCTCCCTCTCCGCCATCAGGAGAGCCAATAAATAAGGCTTTGCTCTTCTTGCAAACGATTGCGGCCCGTGATATACTCCGCGCCTGTTGACACCCAATAGGCACCCTTTAAGCTTTTTTGGGTGCCTAAAATCGGTAGGTGGTATATGGAAGTAAACAAGAGTAAACAGACGCGCAAGCCGGGCCGCGCCAGCAACGGAAGCGGATATTTAGTGAAACGCGGAAACACCTGGACGGCCCGTTGGAAGGTCGCCGGGAAGATAGTTTCGCAGTCGCTTCACACGAGCGATCGCGAGGAGGCAGAGCTGGAACTTGCCCGTCTTTCAGCGCCGCGTACAGGCCTGCGCGATCGCTCCGCCGTGCGGAAGCTCGTGCGCATGATGTCGGCCCAGCTTTCAGACGTGAATGAGCAGGTGCGCACGGCGTCCATCCCGGTGACGCAACTGTACGAGCTGTGGCAATCGTCGCCGCTGCGTGGTCGTGGGAAGGGGCAGACGCTCGATGCCTACCGCGTGCATGTTGGCGTGTTCGTCGATTGGCTTAAACGCCGTTATCCGGAGATCACGAACGCCCGCGACGTGAGCCAGGTCGTGGCCGAGGAATATACCATGTGGCGCGCCGCCACGCGCTCTCCGAACACGGTCGTCAAGTCGCTGAACATCCTCGCCGCAGTCTGGCGGTCGCTATCGATGCGCTATGGCCTCGAGTATAATCCGTGGGCATCCGACAAGATTGCACGTCCCGCCCTGCAGACGTTTGCCAGGCGGCCACTCACGGACGCCGAGTGTGATGCGTTGCTTAAAATTGCGAACGATGATCAGAAGCTGAGGATCCTACTCGCCCTCGATGCGGGTCTACGGCTCGGAGATGTGGTTACGCTCAGGTGGACGGATATCGACTTCATCCGGATGGTCATATCGCGCGATACGCGGAAGACGGGAATAAAGGTAATCCCTCCGCTGTCCGCACGGCTCGCCAGAGCTCTCAAAAAGCGAATGTCGGCAGCGAAGGACAAATTCGGATGCATCTTTCCGGACGATGTTGCGCGGCTTCGCAACGGCGAAAAGACCGACAAGGTCTCAAGCGAAATGTCCGCTCTTTTCACTGCCGCAGGAATCAAGACACATGAAAAGGGTGCGGACGGCAAGAGCCATTTGATTGCATCCTTCCATTCGCTCCGTCACACGTTCGTGTCGAGGCTGATGGAAAGGGGAGTGAATCCGTATTACGTGCAACGCGCGGTCGGCCACTCTACGATGACCATGACCGCGCACTACGACCACAGCGCCGCCGAAGAGATCCGGAAGGCGCTCGATGTAAAATAGGCCCTTACTTGACAGTGCAGTCCGTGCAGTTGCCGGCGGAGTCGCATTGCACGCATGCGGTGCCGTCATCCACCTTCACAGTGTTCGAGGCCGTGTCCGTGGTGACGGTCGCTTTCGATTCGTCGCCGCCTTTGAACTTGAAGTATTCGTAGATCTTCTGTCCCACCGCGAGTGCCGTGTCCGCCTGGGCGCCGCCGCCCGCCACCTTGACGTATGCCTCGGCAGCCGTCGCGATCAGCTTCGTCGCGCCAGAGATCGAAGTGTCGACCAGCGAGACCAGGTTCGAATCCGCGCCGCTCGCGTAGTTGTTGATATCAAGCGAGACGTCCTTCCCGGCTTTCGCGGAAAGCGAATCGAACTTCTGCCAGTTCCAGTGCTGGAAGTAGTCCACGTTCCACCCGCCGTCGAGCACCACGGGATTGTTCGCGCTGTCGCGCACCACCGAGACAGTGCCGTCGGCGTTCTGCACCGTGGCGAGCTTAGCCGCGTGCCGCTCCACCTCGATGGACTTGCATCCGGCCATCGAAAGGATCGCCGCACCCACGGCGAATGCCATCATCAGTTTCTTCATTTTTGATTTTTCCTTTTTGGTTCAAGCTCCAGCGCACCGTGCGCAAGGGCGAAATCCCGATCATCCTCCGTGTGTCCGTTCCATGCCGCCCATCCGCACACCCTGAGCGCGGCGTATTCCACATTCCGGCAAAATGCCGAAATGCCGACCCACGCGCAGATCGTGCGATAGATCAAATCCGCATCCGCGCGAGATACGCACTTGCTCGCATAGATCCAATCATGCGCCAGCGCCGCCGCAATGCGCGGCGCCTCCAGCGGATGGCCGCACACGCGCCACAACGCGCGCGGAATCGACGCGCCGTCAAAGATGAATCCGGCTTTGACGTCGATGTACAGGACGCGGCCATCCGGCAACACCCCCTCGACATGCCAGTCGGCGAGAAGGATCATGGTCGAACCGTGAACCACCCGCACATCAGGCATTTTCACGCCGCCATATGTCATATCACGGATTTGCATTGCTTTCCTTTCGGCCAATCGGCACGATCTCGTCCGTCACCCACTTGCCTTTAAACATGGTGGCAATCACGTCGCCGATGTTCGTGCTTGCCGGTTCGGGCTGTTCCCAGTGCACGATGCGGATGTCGTTCGTGCTGCCAAGGTAGTCCGCGACCGTCCTTGCGACGGCCACGGCCATCTGCCTATGCTCCGCGTAGTTCAACAGGGAGTCGGGGTAGTTCACGGTTGCGAAGTGACTGACGAACAATGCGGCGTCCTCCGTGATCTCGAACCCGTGACGGTCGTTCAGGTGCATTCGCACCTTCAGGTCAGGAAAGCGCATGCCACGCGGTGCGCCATGTCGATAGATGTCGGCCCATGCCGCGACGGCGACCGCCGCCGCAAGGATTGCCATTGTCAGTTTCTTCATGTCCATCGGTCTTCTCCTTGTGTCTTTTCCAAATCGTCATCCCGCCGCGCAGAGGGCCTTGACTACCACCCCCGTGCCGCCCATCGCCGCAAGGTACCGGAGTACCGCCCACAGCGTCTTGGCGCCCACGATGCCACCCTTATCCCGGATTTTCCGGGATAAATTATCCCGGACGAGCGTTTGAG
>SAMEA104315424__coassemble_1344_pt1 | contig 11335 bp, 5 predicted proteins | sample SAMEA104315424__metabat2_low_PE_034 | metagenome-assembled genome bin SAMEA104315424 (sample SAMEA104315424) | gut metagenome | biome: Monkey gut; feature: monkey-associated habitat; material: faeces | place: China | collected 2013 | reverse complement strand
CTGAAATTTTCAATAAGTTATCAGTTGCCTTTCGGGCTTTTGCATAATCGACTACATATATTTGGTGAGGAATATTACGTGAATTCACGAACGGCGTCAATTTTACGCGGAGCGATTAAACTTGCGAACGGTGAAGCGTGTGTTCATGGACAGATTTTTGTTTGCGATAAGGATATAAAAGAGTTCTTGGATAAACTTGCCGAAAACACAAGCCATGTTATAGTTGTCATTGGTGGCAAGGCTTTAATCTCGGTATTTGGCGTTTGTGCAGTAATATGTTTTGAAGAGACAGATAGTCGTTTTATGGTTACGGAGCAAGATGCAAGGTTTTACAAATTAGATTTTAATGAGCGTAAATGTTCGGAGGGAAAATTGACCGAGTGGTTGGAAAAACATCCGGGAGTTTCCCTGTTCTCGAGTTGAGGTTGCTTGGGTGTTACCGCAACTCGCTGGCGGTCGCCATCGAAAATGGTTGCCGCTCGGTTGCCTTTCCGTGCATCTCGACAGGTGTGTACGGAAATCCCATCCGCGATGCGGCCGAGATGCATCCGAGATGCATCCCTGGTTGAAGGACGGTGGTTCGGCGAACAGGCTGCACGGAATCAATGTTGTGCCAATGGGAGACGGGAGGTCTCGGATTCTGCTTGCCGGATTTAACCTATATCGGTTTGGCAGTCATGATGGGATCGATGATGCGATGGCCTGGATAGGCTTGCTTCAGATGTGTTGGCACACTTTTTGTGCGGCAAAGCTCTCCGTTTTTGGCGTAGGCAACTTCTATTTTTGAGAAATAGTTGGGCCTGAGCCAAGGCCGAACCGATTCTCTTCTGCGCCCCATTTTGGTATAATATACACGATAAGCGCGGGTTTTCCTTATGAAGTATAGATTCCTAATGCTCGCTATGTTTGTCGCGAGCCATGTCGCACTTGCGAACTCGTTCGTTCTGCCTCCGCAGGGCGCGTCTGCGTTCGCCGATACGGAGATTTCGACCAACATCGTTCTGCGAACGCTTGATGACGGGCGAGGCCGCAAGGTTCTCGATTTCTCGCTTTCGATTGCCGGGACGTCGTCGAATTGTCTGCAGGTCGCGTTCGGGCGAGATCTGAACGAGAATGGTGTTCTTGAGCCATCCGAGACGGATACCGTCTATGGCTGGCGGAGCGGGCGTTACTTTGTCGAGGACGTGCGTTCGTGGAATAGGATCGTTTCGTCCGAGGTCGAGTCGGGCGGGTTGTTTGCCGTCCATGTCGAAGCCGATGGTCAATATCGGTACAGGCGCAGTTCCATGACTTGCGGCGGATCGCCGGCATTTGTCGATCTGGTGGCATCTCGTCCCGATTGGCTCTTGCGCCCGGGATGGAATCTCGCCCGTGTGACTCGGCGCGGAGAGGGGGCCTCGACCGAGTGGGTTCGTTGCGAGTTGTCCACGCGTGGACTGGTTCTGAGCATCCGGTGAGGAAACGACATGACGGATTTTCAAGCCATAAAAGCTGTCTTCGAGCGGATTGTTCTTGTCGTTTGCCTGATTGGATTGGGTGCTCTCATGGCGGCTCTTGCCGGGCATTATCTCTCCCGCATTCCCCGCCGCGTCCGAAATGCGGCGAAACGCCTTGGGTGGCCGACCGTTCTCTTTCTGGGCGTGAGCATGGCCTATGCCACAGTTGTGGGCACCGTGACTCGGGCCGACAAGGAAGAATATGCGGCGCAACGGCAGCGGGAGATGGAGGAGAACGCTCTGCTCGGGGGGATGATCGCAGACCCGCAGGACAGGATCGCCGGCGGCGAGGATTCGGAGCGCGTCACGGGTTCATCGTCCGTTGCGGACAAGGTCGGCGGATTCGCGCAGACGATGGATGGGAGGATGGAGAATGTCCCGTCGGATGGCGACGGGGCAGCCGCATCGGGAGCCGTCACACCAGGACTGACGCAGGACGACTTTGCGCGTGGGTTTGTCTGCACGCGTGTCGGGACGGGCGAGACGTTCGACTTCGCGCCGCCCGAACAGGCCTCCATCGTGTCCGATTGGCTGGCGTTCGGCGCGGCGGAGGACTGGGTCTATCTCGCGTTCGAGGATTGGGCGATGCTGCTCGGCACGAACGAGGTAGACCGTCTGCGTGTCTTCTCGCATGGACGGATCGAGCCTTTTCTCGGGCTCGGGGCGGAGCGGCTCGGCGCGGTGCGGCATCTCTCGGCCCTCGTTTCCTACGTCGGAGCCGTGTCGGATGGGCAGCCGTCGTCGGAGTCATCGACTGTCCAGTCGCCGGACGTCGGCGTTGCCCCGGCCTCGGAATGGTCGCGGCTTTCCTCCGGCAGCCTCCCCAGCCAGGTCTGGTATGCGTTCACGCCCTCGAACACGCTCCAGATCTCCTGGCAGAACGTGCTCCTCGACCGCGATGTCGCCTGTCCGTTCTCCATGCAGGCCGAATTCTGGACGTCGGGGCGGTTCTCCTTCCATTACGATCTCTCGCGCCTGGACCAGGGAACTCGGTCGAACCTTGTGGCAAGGTTGACGGACGGCTGTGCGCCGAATGCCGCCATTGGGGATTCGGCGTTGCTGTCTTCGCTGGAGTTCAACGTGGTCGCGCCCGAGGACGCCGTTGACCCCGACCGTGACGGAGACGGCCTGCCGACCGTCGACGAACTTTTTGTCCATCATACGGATCCGGGACGGGCGGACACGGACGACGATGGACTTTCCGATGCGGAGGAACTTTCCGCTGGGACCGATCCGTGGAATCCCGATTCGGATGGCGACGGGATTCTCGACGGCGAAGAGGAGGCTCGCGGAACGAATCCTCTTTCGTCCGACAGCGACATGGACGGATTGTCGGACTTCGACGAGGTCTGCGTCTACGGCACGAACCCTCTTGAGGCGGATTCGGACGGAGACGATCTCGACGATGCGGACGAGATTGCGGACGGAACGGATCCCATGTCGTCCGACACGGATGGCGATGGCCTTTCGGATGCAGACGAACGTGATGCCGGCACGGATCCGCTTGATCCTGATTCCGATGGCGACGGCGCGCCGGACGGGTGGGAGATTGACAACGGCTCGAATCCGCTCCTCGCCGACACGGACGGCGACGGGCTTGCCGATGGCGTCGAGATGAACATCGGCTCGTCTCCGCTTCTTGCCGACACGGATGGCGATGGCTTTTCCGACTTCGAGGAGTTTGCCACGCTGGGGACTTCACCGGCGCTCGCCGACACGGACGGCGATGGACTGTCCGACTGGCTTGAGACGGATCTGATGCGCGTCCTCGCGTCGAACTCGTGGGAGACGGCGGCTGCGGAGAGCGTTGCGATGCTCTTCTCGGTGACGGGCTATGGTCTTGACGATGCCATCGCATCCACCAACCTGCCGTTTACGGTTGACATCTGCGGTGTCGGTTTCGACCGTATCTCGATAGACACGAACGGGAAGGTGCATTTGATTCCGACGAACGGAACGCCGGTGGCGAGCTGCGAGTACGTCAACAAGTCCCCGGCGGAGCTTCCAAAGGACGGGAACGACATCCTGGTTGCCCCGTACTGGGACGATCTCATGCTCCGCCCGAATCTTGCGTCCGCGATCAGCTTGGGTGTCGACGCGGAATGCGAACACATTATCATTGGCTATACGAACATAGGGCTGTACGACAGTTCGTGCACGAATGCGGCGGCGACGTTCCAGATTGTACTGTCGAACGACACGAACTTCCCGATTCGGATCAACTACCAGTCTGTCTCGACGAACATGACGGGCGAGAGCGCGACCATCGGCGTGTTCGACCGGCGCATGGTCGATTGCCACCATCAGGCGCAATGCCGGTCGCTTGTCTGGTCGTATGAGGAGGAGGACGTGGTGACGAACGGCCTTTCGCTCGGATTCAGGTTCGGAACCGGCACGAATCCAGTCAACGCCGATACGGACGGCGATGGACTGAACGACGGCGACGAGTTTGCCCTCGGCACAGACCCTCTCAATCCCGACACGGACAACGACGGCCTTGAGGATGGTACGGAGGTCGCCGCAGGAGCGAGCCCGTTCCGCAGCGACACGGACAACGACGGAATGCCCGATGCATGGGAAGTCCGCTATGCGCTGAACCCGAACTACCGCTACGACGCTTCGACGGACGCAGACCACGACGGGCTTTCAAATCTGCTTGAGTACCAGCTCGGGTCTTCTCCGCGCGATGCCGACACGGACGGCGACGGGCGTTCCGACTACGTCGAACACAACTACGGGACGTCCCCGATCCTTGCGGACACGGATGGGGACGGGCTGGACGACATGGACGAGTACCGGCGTGGTACGTCCGGTACCGACCCCGACTCCGACCATGACGGACTGCCGGACGGCTGGGAGGTGAAATGCAACCTCAATCCCCGAAGCAGCGGCGGCAGCTACGGAGCCTCCGGCGATCCTGACGGCGACGGCCTCACGAACGCCGAGGAATATGCGCTGGGCACGCATCCCCGCCAGAAGGACACGGACGGCGACGGACTCGACGACGGCGAGGAGGTGGGCTGCTTCCGCAGGCGTTCTGCGGAGGATGACGAATGGGCGGGTTCGTCCAACGGATGGACGGCCGTGGCAGTCGAGACCGACCCTGACTGGAACGCCGTCTGGTTCTCCTTCGACGAGTCGCTGGAGATCGGCGGGGAATGGTTGTGCGACGTCGTCTGTCAGTGGAACGGACTCGTGCTTGTCAGTTCGGGCTACCATTATGCGGACGACTTTGTGACGACCGCCCCCGTTGATCTTTCGGAGGCGCATGTCTCCGATGCTGCCTTGACGATTGCCCCGTATTGGACGGAGAGCGTCACGAACAGCGTGCCGCCGACGATAGGCGTCTTCAAACGTGGGGCTGGCGGCAACGTCAGTTATGCCATCCAATATGATGGACTTGCGGCCGGTGGGACGAACGCCGTGTCGTTCCAGGTCGTCCTCTCGTTCACGAATGGAACGTACAAGGCGACCGAGATCGTATACGGCGAAGACGTGTCCGACGAGGTGAATGGACTGAACGCCAGCATCGGCGTCCAGGATTCCGTCAACGGCGTCAATCGAGCCATTGGGTTCAATCAGTATGTGGGCGTATCCGCCTATCAGGTGATGCAGTTCATTCCGGGTACCCGGACGGATCCCACGATGCGTGAAGACGATCTCGATTCCGATGGCGACGGGCTTTCGGACAAGCTCGAACGCCAGATCGGCACTGATCCGTTTGAGCCTGACACCGACGGCGATGGGATGCATGACGGCTGGGAATACAGCCACGGCTTCAATCCGCTCGTCGACAACGACGATCTGGACGTGGATTCCGATCCAACGAACAATTCGGACTACGATGCCGACGGCGACGGCCTCACGAACAGGGAGGAGGCCGACTGGGGGACGGATCCGCACAATTCCGACTCGGACAACGACAATGTCTCCGATGGCGACGAGGTCGAGCAGTCGAGCGACCCTGCGGATGCTACGGACGGCGGCCGTCCCGCGAGCCGCGTCCCCGTGGCGTTCATCTTCGGCGACCCGAGCGGAAGCCATTCCGAGAAGTACCGGCTCGTCGTGAAGCCGGAGAGGAATCCAAGCGGACAATCGCCTGCTTCCGGCGAAGAGCCAAAGACGTTCGAGTGGGTGAACGCCGAGTACGGCGAGTGTGAAACGAAGACGGCGATGCTCCTGCGCGGCTGGACGTACGAGGTGAGGATGTTCCATGCGGGGACGAACATCGAGGACGGTTCGCCGGACTACGACTACAGTCTCTCCTGCACGCCGCCTTCCTGCATCGGCATCGTCACGAACGATCCGCAGCGACTCTTCGGCGAGAACGGAAATTCCGGCGAGACGTTCGAGGCCGAAGGCAAGGTCGCGCAGATCCTCGTTCTTGACGGGTGTCTCGTCGGCGACTACGACCGGCAGGACGGCTTCTCATCCTACGACCTTTCGCGTGTCTATCGCAACAAGCCGCTCCGGCACTGGGTCAACGACGACGATGACGACGGAGACGTCATGGAGGGCGATGGCGACATCCCCGGCATAGGCGACCCTTCGTGGTGGGATTCAACGAAGCTCGCCGTCGGCATCGGCAGGGAGCCAGACTACTACAACGGGAAGGTCGACGGACGCTGCGACATCCTCGACTTCATGCCTGTGTGGATCGACATGCATCGGGCGCTGCAGCAGCTGGACCGGGAGAGGATTGACGTCGAGCTGACGCTTGCGAATTCGGACGGGGCCGTCAATCTCGTCTGGACCTCGCTTGCGACGAACGGCGTGAGAAGCTTCCTCACGACGGATGTCTCGGGATGCGGAGAATCCTTGTCGCAGCCGCTCCGGAATGCGACAACCGTCCATCTGACGGAGGAGGAGACGCGGCTGCCGAGTCGCTTCGTCCAGGCGATGCGCGACGATGACGCCCGGGGCATCGTCCTCGTCGAGGGACGTGCTGTGGCCGAACATCGGTCTTCGACGGCACCATTGAAGTTGCGTGGGTACAGGAAGCCGCGCGAGGAAGGGGACTCGCCGCTCTTCGAGCTGGCCCTGCCGCTTTCGATCTCACCCGTCGAGAACATGTTCCGCTGGGTGGATGAGCGCTGGGTCTGCGGAGACACGAACGGCATCCCGTCTCGAACGGGTTCGCCCTGGAACAATCCCGACACCGAATGCGATGGCAAGCATTTTGTCTTTGTACACGGCTATGATGTTAACGAGCAGCGGGCGAGAGGCTGGGCGGCGGAGATGTTCAAACGCCTCTGGCAGTCGGGCTCGCGGGCGATGTTTACGGCGGTGGACTGGTACGGCAACGACTCTGAGATTCCGAACTGGGTCCCGAAGTATGGCGGCGAGGCGCCCAACTACTATGCAAACGTCGAACACGCCTTCTCGACGGCATCGCGGTTTGTTCAGGATTGCTCGGATCTGCCGGGGCAGAAGATTGTCCTCGCCCATTCGCTCGGGAATATGCTCGTGTCGTCCGCGATCAAGGATCATAGTCTCCAGTATCAGAAATACTACATGCTGAATGCCGCTGTACCGATGGAGGCATACGACAGGGATGCTGAATCTCCATCCATGATTGATCACGATTGGCGGGCCGTGAGTAATCGAGTTTATTCATCGGAGTGGTGGCGGTTGTTCTCTTCTGGAGATGCTCGAGTCAAATTAACGTGGAGAGAGCGCTTCGTTGGAATTGCGAATGCGATTAACTGTTATTCGACTACCGAAGATACGTTGGGGAATGCTGGTTTGGATGAGTGGCTGGTTGGTAGATGGTGGCGAGATAAATACTGGGCCATGCAGGAATTGAACAAGGGAACGGCATATGCTTCGGCTGCTCCCGAATCGTGGATGCATTGCGAGGGCGGATGGGGGTATAACCCATATTACGCCAGAAAGTCTGGATACGTGACGCATCCGAATCGGCGTATGACGGCTCGGTTCAGAAAGGCGATCTCGAAGTTGTCGGATGACGATCTGAAACTGCATCCCGTGTTCCGTCCGTTTGATGAGGGTTGGCTGTGTACGACAAACTTTATTTCAACACCCACGATCTCTGCGTCGGTGCGTGCGCGGATTCTCGCCGATGGCATTCCTGCGATGAGTTTTGCGGCGGGTGCGAACGAAACGGCTGGAGTGGCGGAGAACTTCAACTACCAGTCGCTAACGCCGAATGGGTGGCCGTCGGAGCGACGGGAAGTGCGGAATTTCCGCAGGATAGATGTTTGGTTGCATTCTGACATTAAGAATGTGGCGTTTCATTATGTCTATAAATTCTTCGAGAAGATCGCGAAAGGAAAGTGAGATGAAGATTTGCTTTATGATGCAAGTGGTTCTTTTTCTGACGACAAGTGTTCTGTACGCTGATACGGCCAAGTTTACGGCCTTGGTGCTTGATTACGATACTGGCACGCCGATCCCGGGTGTGACTGTGAGGGCTAATTTCACGAAGAATATCGGATGGCGTGCATGGTCTGATTCAGCAAAGCCGGATGTTGATATTAAAGTGACGGATCATGATGGTCGTTGTCGTCTCTCGGGCAAGACAAATTGTGGAGAGGCGTGTTGCTGGGTGCCAGAACCTCCTCAAGGTTATTACGCAGAAGGCGGGTGGGGATACGAGTATAAGGAAAAGAACCTCTTCGGTGTGTGGCAGCCGGACAACCTTGTTGCTACGATTAGACTTGACCGTGTTGTCAATCCAATTCCGTTATACGTAGCAAAGTCAAAATCCTTGAAAATTGCGAAAATGGGTAGTCAATTAAATGACGAATTCTCCATCGCTTACGATTTGCTGAACAATGACTGGTTGCCACCCTTGGGTAAAGGTGCAGTCGGGGATGTGGTTTTGGCGTCAAGGAAGACTCGTTTGGGGGAAGAGCCGTATAGATATCCGAGCGGAATTCACACGAATGCTTTCTATCGTTACGATGTCCGCGTGATGTTCCCAGGGGCGGGGAATGGGGTTGTTGAATTCATAAGGGATGAACAGAGGCGCTTGAAACTTCGAGTTGCCCCCGATGCCGGCTATAATGCAGAATATGTTAGCTGGGCCGGCAGGCTGTCGCGGACTGAATATAAGAATAATTTTGATAAGAATCGCCATTTCTGTTTTCGCATACGAACTGAACACGATAAGGATGGCAAGATTAAGAACGCATATTATGGAAAGATATATGGGGATTTCAGGCTTGAAGTTAGAGAAGAAAGTGTGGCTGATCTTTCTTTTCTCTACTACCTCAACCCCACACCGAACGACCACAATCTTGAATGGGACATGAAGCACAACCTCTGTTCAGATCCCGGCGACCTCAGTCAACCGCAGCCATGAGGATGACCATATGGTGGTTTATACCTACAAAGGTGTGATTTCTTGCATGTCACTTCGTCTTTACAGACCGTTGCAGTATTGAAGCAAGGCCTATGCTGAATCGGATGATTTTTCAATGTGATTGTTTTGCGCGGTTTGCCGTGGTTCTCCGCCACCTTGCGGACAATTATGAAACTCCATTGGTCTGCACGACTTAGGTACGAAATCGTGATTGGAGAAAAGGGGTTAGCGGTATTGAAAACCGGTTGTCTCGGAACCAATCAGGGAGTTGGACTTATCGCTTGCTCGGCCATAATAGATACGAACCTTCGGGGGCTTGCAGGGGTAGAGAATGTGGAGAGAAATGGAGAATTTTGAGAATACGATGAATTACCGAGAGAAAGGACAATCTCTGTAATATTTCGGTTTTCAATACCGCTCTCCACTGGAAGATACATAACGCTGCAAACAATCACGATATTTCGTATCTCTTGTGAGCCGCCCGCATTCGCAGCCGTTCACTTCTTTGCGTCCTGCATGTCGTAGAAGAAGATGCGCAGGGAGTTGCCGACGACGAGGATCGTGCTTGCGTTGTGCACGACCGCGCCGACGATGACGGGGATGAGGCCGAGCCCGCCGAGGAGGAGGCCGACCGTGTTCACGCCGACCGACACGAAGAAGTTCTGGCGGATGACGTCCATCGTGTGCCGCGCGAGCCCGTAGGTCGCCGGCAGCAGCATCGCGTTGTCGCCCGCAATCGTGATGTCCGCCGCCTCCATCGCGACGTCCGTGCGCGTCTTGCCGAGGGCGATGCCGACGTCGGCGTAGGCGAGGCCCGGCGCGTCGTTGATGCCGTCGCCGACCATGACGACGCCGTTGCCGCCCGCCTGCAGGCGCAGGATGACCTTCGCCTTGTCCTCCGGCATGAGCTCCGACTCGAAGCCGTCCAGCCCCAGCCGCCGCGCGACGACGTCCGCCTGCTGCTCCTGGTCGCCCGTCAGCAGCAGGATGTCATCCACGCCCGCGAGGCGCAGGCGGTTCAGCGCCTTCTTCATGTTCTCGCGCAGCGGGTCGCGAATGCCGATGAGGCCGACGATCTCCGCGCCGCGCGCGACGTAGATGACGCTCTCGCCGTTCGCGAAGAGCCGCGAGGCCTGCTCGCGCATCGGGTGCGTGTGGATGCCCGCCTCGTTGAGGAAGCGCTTCGAGCCGACGCGCACGACCGCGCGGCCGACCTTCGTCCAGACGCCGCGCCCGACGACCGTGTGGATCTCCTGATGGCGCGGAACCTTGCCGCCGACGCGCTGGAGCTGCGCGAGGATCGCGTTCGCCATCGGGTGTCGGCTCGTCTCCTCCGCCGCCGCCGCGAGCGCGAGCACCTCCTCGCGCGAGTAGTCGCCCGAGACGGTCGCGATCGACGTGACGCGCGGCTTGCCCTCCGTGAGCGTGCCCGTCTTGTCGAGGATGAGCGTGTCCGCCTCGGTGAGGGTCTGGAGGGATCCGCCGCCCTTGATGAGCACGCCGTTGCGGGCCGCCGTGGAGATCGCGGCGGAGAGCGCCGCCGCCGTCGAGAGGCGGATGCCGCACGAGTAGTCGATGACGAGCATGTTCAGCGCGCGGTTCACGTCGCGCGTGCCGAGGAAGACCGCGAGCGCGAGCGTGATGTTCACCGGCACGAGCGCGGACGAGAAGCGGTCGGCGTACGTCTGGATCTCGGCCTTCTTGCCCTCCGCGTCCTCGACCATCCGGATGATGCGCGAGACCGCCGTGCCCTCGCCGACGGACTCGACGCGGATCATGGCCGTGCCGTCCACGGCGAGCGTGCCGGCGTAGACCTTGCCGCCCGCCTCGCGCGGCACGGGGCCGAACTCGCCCGTGATGGACGACTGGTCCACGAGGAGCCGCCCCGTGACGACCTCGCCGTCCGCGACGATCTTCTCGCCCGTGTGCACGACGATGAAGCTGCCGGGGCGCAGCTCCGAGACGGGGACGCGCCGGAGCGGCGAGCCCGGCTCGCCGTCCGCCGAGAGCCACGCCTCCTCGCCGTCCACCGACAGCATGTCGCGGATGGCGTTGCGCGTCTGGTTCATCGTGTAGGCCGTGAGCGATTCCGCGAGGTCGTGCAGCAGGAGGACGGTCAGCGCCGACCCCGCGCGCCCCGACGCGACGCTGGAGACGATCGCGAGCGCGCTCAGCGTGTCCGCATTCGGCAGGAACGTCCGCACGAGCGCGCCGAGGCCGCTGCGGAAGATCGGCAGCGCGAGCGTGAGCGCGCCGAAGCCCGTCGGCGTCAGGACGCGTCCAAGCAGGGTCGCCGGGGCCGCCCGCCTGAAGAGCCACGAGCCGACGAGCAGCGAGCCCGCGACGCCCGCGCGCGTGAGCATGACCGGCAGCGTCTCCTCGTGCAGGTCGCGCTCGTGGACGCGCAGACGGTTGCGCTCCTCGCGCTCCTTGCGCAGCGCGCTCAGCGAGTGGATCTGGATCAGGCTCTCGACGGACTCCAGCAGTTCCTCGTCGCCCGTCACGTCCAGAT
>SAMEA104315424__coassemble_1336_pt1 | contig 11373 bp, 9 predicted proteins | sample SAMEA104315424__metabat2_low_PE_034 | metagenome-assembled genome bin SAMEA104315424 (sample SAMEA104315424) | gut metagenome | biome: Monkey gut; feature: monkey-associated habitat; material: faeces | place: China | collected 2013 | reverse complement strand
GGATTGCGACCCTCCCGCGCAGCGCACGACGACGAGGGCGTCGTCGCTACGGGGGGTGCTTTCGTGGCGATGGCGCCCTCGCCATCGTTCCCTCGCCGCCACGCCTCCTTGGGTTTGTGGTATAATGTTCGCACATTAATGCAAGGAAAGCAGATGGAGAATATTATGACACTCAGCAGACGGGATTTTGTGGCCGCCGCCGGGGCGTTCGCCCTTGGGGGATGTTCATCGATAGAGTCGGCGGCATTGCGTCCAGAACCGAAATTCATATGGTCGTACCTTGTGCATTTCGGCGTGAACTCGTGGAAGGACGTTCCGCTGGAGACTCAGGATCCGGGTCTTGGCGAGAAATGGCTTACGCGATGCTGCGCCGACCACGTGAGGTTCGACGAGGCGTCGTGGCGCAAGTTGTCCTCCGCCCTTTCCGAAGCGGGCTGCAACCAGATCATAATCGACCTTGCCGAGTTCGTGGAGTATCCGAGCCATCCGGAACTCGCCGTGAAGGGAAGCTGGAGCGTGGAGCGCCTTCGGGATGAGCTGAACCGTCTGCGCGGAATGGGATTTGAGGTGATACCGAAGCTCAACTTCTCGACCTGCCACGACAGCTGGCTGAAGGAGTACCAGAGGATGGTCTCCACCAAGAAGTATTATCAGGTCTGCGGGGATCTTATCCGGGATGTGGCGGAGATATTCGACCATCCGCGCTACTTCCACCTCGGATATGACGAGGAGACGGCCGGCCACCAGAAGCATCACCTGCTCGCGATATGCCGCCAGGGAGAGCTTTGGTGGCACGATTTCCTGTGGTTCGTCAAGGTCACGGAGAATGCCGGATGCCGTCCATGGATATGGAGCGACTACGTGTGGAAGCACAAGGACGAATTCCTGAAGCGCATGCCGAAGAGCGTGATGCAGTCGAACTGGTACTACGGCAAGCGCTTCGACTACGCGAACATGGGCGACAGGGGCCGTTATGTGGAGGCATACGAATGGCTGGACAAGGCCGGATTCGATCAGATCCCCACCGGCTCAAACTGGAGCTGCGACGAGAACTTCCCGGAGACGGTTAAGTTCTGCGACGCGAAATGCGACAAGAGCCGCATAAGGGGATACATGATGGCCCCCTGGACGCGTACGTTCGCGATACACGAGAAGAAGTCCATGGAGGCCATATCCATCATGGCCAATACGATCAAGTCCCGCAAGGCCTGATTCTGTCCGAACGTTTTTCTTCAAGTCAACACCAATCTAACTGAATAAGCAAAGAAGTTAACAGCAATGGCAATAAATCGTAGATCGTTTCTGAAGGGAATGGCATTTTCCGCCGCTGCCGCGTCAGGCGGGTGCGCAAGTTTCTGCGGCAAGAGTGCGCGTGTGGTGGCTCCGGGGCAAAAGGTGCGCCTGGGCATCGTCGGAGTCGGTGGCAAGGGCACGTATGACTGGACGCACCTGCTCGCCGCAGGGGCGGAGATCGTAGCATTCTGCGACGTCGATCTTTTGGAGATAGAGGGTGGCCTCAAGAAATTCCAGGAACTTGGCGGCGATCCGTCGAAGATCCGGTACTACACGGATTGGCGCGAGATGCTGGAGCGCGAGGAGCGGAACATCGATGCGATAACCATATCGACGCCCGACCACATGCATGCGGCGATCGCTGTCGCCGCGATGAACCTCGGTTTGCATTGCTATGTGCAGAAGCCGCTGGTGCGGACTATCTGGGAGGCCAAGCGCTTCGAGGAGGTTGCCCGCGACAATGGAGTGGTCACGCAGATGGGGAACCAGGGGTCGTCGGGGAGCGGACATCGCCGCAACGTCGAGCTTCTCCAGCAGGGCGTAATCGGCGACATTACTGAGATACACGTGTGGACGGATCGTCCGATATGGCCGCAGGGGTTCAGCGCAAAGGGCTTCACCCAGGTCAAGGGAGAGCGGCCTCCGGTGACGCTGAATTGGGATGCCTGGCTCGGATGCGCGGCGGCACGGCCGTTTGTGGGGGATCGCCCGGATTCCTACGTGTTCAATTTCAGGAACAGGTGGGCGGAGCGGATCAAGGGCGTATACCACAGGTTCAACTGGCGGGCGTTCTATGATTTCGGCACAGGTGCGTTCGGCGACATGGCCTGCCATACGATGAACCTGCCTTTCCGCGGAGCCGAGCTCGGAACCGTTACGAAGGCCGAGTGCAAGATGGCCATTGAGCAGAACGACGTGACGTATCCTACGCGCTCGATCGTCGAAGTAACCTATGCGCCCCGCGAGAGCCGCATACGGAAGGGGCACACCCTGCCGGAGACGAAGGTCGTGTGGTACGATGGAGACCAGCAGCCGTCCGCCGAGCTCATGCCGCAGGTAGTCGCCACGCTCACAAAGGTGCCGCTTACGGGATGCCTGCTGATCGGCACCAAGGGCATAATGTGCTCCACCAACGACTATGGGCAGGAAGCCCTCATAGCCCTGAACGGCGAGGCGAAGGTGCGAAGCACCACGAAGCACCCCGCGTGCAAGGCGCTGGGTACGTATCTGCCCCGGCGCAAGGAGAAGGGCGAGACCGGCCAGTACGGGGAATTCCTTGACGCGATCAAGGGCGAGTCGCCGGTCATCGCCGAAACGCACTCCCGCTGCTATTCCGATATCGAGCACTCGATCCCGATGCTCGAGGGAATGCTTGTCGGATGCATCGCTCAGCGCGTCCCCGGCGTCCTTCGGTGGGACAGCGCAAACCAGCTGTTCGTGGGCAACGGCGTGGCCAACCAATACGTGAGGCCATATATCCGCTCTGGCTGGGAGTTCTGACGGTGTTCGGTCGCATAGCCGCGGAGGTCGGCGTAAAGGAGGCCCAGGTGGCGGCGGTTGCCCGCCTCCTGGGGGAGGGGAACACCGTGCCGTTCATAGCCCGCTACCGCAAGGAGGCGCACGGCAATCTGGACGAGGTGCAGATACTGAAGGTCCAGGAACGCATTGCCTACTACACCGAGCTCAAGGACCGCAAGGCGGCGATCCTGAAGTCGATCGAGGATCAGGGCAAGCTTACCGACGACCTGCGTACGCGCATCGAGGCCTGCATGGTGAAGAGTTCGCTCGAAGACCTCTACCAGCCGTACAAGCCAAAGCGCCGCACCCGGGCGATGATCGCCCGGGAGAAGGGTCTTGAGCCACTTGCGGACATCCTTTGGGCGCAGGGCGGTGAAAAGCCGCTGGAGGCGGCATCCGCATTCGTGGATGCCGCGAAGGGCGTGGAAGACGAGGCGGCCGCGCTGGCCGGAGCCCGCGACATATGCGCGGAGCGCATCGCGGACATGGCGGACGTTCGTGGCCTCGTGCGCCGCGCCTATGCCACAAAGGCGGTCGTGAAGTCGAGCGCAAGCCTCACCAAGCCGGATGAGCCGACGAAGTTCGAGCAGTACTACGACTTCGAGGAGCCGATATCGGAGATACCGTCCCACCGCTTCCTGGCGATAAGGCGAGGAGAGGCGGAGGGCGTGCTTTTCGTGCGGCTTGTCGTCGATTCCGCCCCCCTTGTGTCCCGGATGGAGGAGCTTGCCGGGGTCGATTCCTCAAGTCCGCTTGCGGACGAGCTGCGGGCTGCCGCAGCGGATGCCTACAAGCGACTTGTCGCGCCGTCGTGCGAACTCGACGTGATGATGGAGAAAAAGCAGGCGAGCGACCGTGCCGCCGTGGAGATATTCGCGGAGAACCTGCGCAACCTCCTGCTCGCCTCTCCGCTGGGGGAAAAGCGCGTCCTTGCCATTGACCCCGGAATCCGCACCGGATGCAAGGTGGCCATGCTGGACGCCACAGGGAAGTTTCTCGGCAACACCGTAATCTATCCGATGCAGAAGCCGGACGAGGCGCGCGAGGCCATCGCGAAGATCGTGACGCGCTACAAGCCCGAGGCTGTCGCCGTAGGCAACGGCACGGCGGGACGCGAGACGGAGGCGTTCGTGAGGACGACGCTCAAGGCGATTGGCGCGGAAAGCGTCATGGTCGTCTCTGTCTCCGAATCCGGCGCTTCGGTGTACAGCGCAAGCGAGGTCGCGCGCGATGAGTTCCCGGCGCTCGACCTGACCGTTAGGGGGGCGATCTCGATTGGACGCCGCCTCCAGGATCCGCTTGCGGAGCTGGTGAAGATAGACCCGAAGGCCATCGGGGTCGGACAATACCAGCACGACGTGTTCCAGCCGCTCCTGAGCGCAAAGCTCGACGAGGTGACGGTGAGCTGCGTGAACAAGGTTGGCGTAGAGCTCAACACGGCGTCGGCGCCGCTGCTGACGAGGGTTTCCGGCATAGGGGCGTCGCTCGCGAAGCGCATAGTCGCATGGCGCGACGAGAACGGTGCGTTCAAGAGCCGCAGCGAACTCAAGAAGGTGGTTGGGCTCGGCCCGAAGGCGTTCGAGCAGTCAGCCGGCTTCCTGCGCATTCGAGGCGCGGCGAATCCCCTCGATTCGTCGGGTGTCCATCCGGAGCGCTATGCGCTCGTGGAGAGGATGGCGGAAGACCTCGGCGTCAACGTGAAGGACCTTGTCCGCAACGGCGTTCTGGTGGATCGCATCGACCCGAAGAAGTATGTGTCCGACGAAGTCGGGGAACCGACATTGAAGGACATCTTCGATGAACTCAAGAAGCCGGGGCGCGATCCCCGGGCGGTGTTCGAGCGCCCTGCGTTCCGCGAGGACGTGACGACCATCGACGACGTGAAGGATGGCATGACGCTTGAGGGTGTGGTCACCAACGTCACGGCCTTTGGCGCATTCGTCGATATAGGGATACACCAGGATGGGCTTGTGCACGTCTCGGAGATTGCGGACAGGTTTGTGCGCGATCCGGCAGAGGTAGTGAAGACCGGTGACCGCATAAAGGTGCGTGTGATCGGCGTGGACAAGGCCCGCAACCGCGTGTCTCTCTCGGCCCGCACCAAGCCGCGTCCTGAGCCGGGGATGCGTCCGCAGAATGGAGGGCCCCGCTCGTCTGGTCCACGCCATTCGGGCGGCGTAAGATCCTACTCAAGCGGCTTCAGCTGCAACCCGTTCGCCGACCTGTGATATAATCCATGCGCATGAAACCTGTTGTCGTAATACCGACCTACAACGAAAGGGACAATGTGGAGGCCATGGCCGAGGCGGCCCTGGCAAGCCTCCCTCCGTCAGGCGAACTTCTGTTCCTCGATGACAACTCGCCAGACGGGACAGGCGAGATCCTTGACCGCATCTGCGCCGGAGATGGGCGCGTCCACGTGATGCACCGAAAGAAAAAGGAAGGCCTTGGGCGGGCATATGTCGCCGGGTTCGCGGAGGCCTTGCGCATGGGGGCCACGCACGTGATCGAGATGGATTGCGACTTCTCGCACGATCCTGCTGACCTTAGGCGCATGCTTGCCGAGATGGCGGGCGACAACGCCCCGGATGTCATTGTCGGATCGAGATACGTGAAGGGCGGCAGGTGCGAAGGGTGGCCCTTTAAGCGCTGGCTCGTATCCAGGCTTGGGGGCCTGTTCATACGCCTTGTGCTTGGCGTTCCGGTCAAGGATCCCACAGGCGGATTCAAGTGCTTCAGCCGCAAGTCGCTCGAGATGCTTGGCGATTTCTCCTCCATCAAGTCGTTCGGGTATTCCTTCCAGATGGAGATGAATTTCCGCATGGCGCAGGCCGGGTTGAAGATAAGGGAGCTGCCCATAGTATTCAGGGAGCGAAGGGCGGGCTGCTCGAAAATCACGAGTTCGATTGCGACAGAGACGCTGAAGATGGTCTTCAAGCTCCGCTTCAGGGGCTGAGTCCGTTCAGAAGGGCATGGGCGGGGAACATGGTATCCATCTGGCTAAAGGCGCTGAGGGTTAACCAATGGACAAAGAACGCGGCAGTGATGCTCGCGTGGTTCTTCTCGGTGGCCGATGCGTCCCAGAAGGAACTGTCCCGCGGCTTCGGCTCCTTCATGATGGCTGTCGGCATGGCCGGCGCGTTCTGTCTCGTCTCGAGCGCCTTCTATCTGCTCAACGACGTATCGGACTACGAGTCCGACAGGCTGCATCCGCAGAAGCGGCTGCGTCCTATCGCCGCAAACCTGATATCACAAGTGGCTGCGGTCAAGGCGGCTCTCGTGCTTTTCGCCTGCGGGGTCACGTTCCCGTCCCTGGTCGTGATGGTGTATCCGTCCCGGACGATAGCATTCGGGACGATCATGCTCTACTCGGTGATACAGTGCTTCTATTCCGGGTTCCTCAAGCACATCCCGTATGTCGATGTGCTTGTGATCGCATTTGGATTCGTGCTTCGCGCCATTGCCGGCGCGGCCGTTATCGATGCGTACATATCGCGCTGGCTGCTCGTGTGCGCATTCACGCTTTCGCTCTTCCTGGCCCTGTCGAAGAGACACCATGAACTGGTGTACCATGCCGGTACGCGCAAGGCCCTTGCGGGATACAGGAAGGGGATCCTGAACGCCCTCATCTTCGTTGCGGCCGCAGCATCCGTCATCGAATATCTCTGCTACACGCTGCGTTCCGCGATGGGACATAGGTTCCCCGGCCTTGCGTTCACGAGCCTGTTTGTGGCGATGGGGATCTGGCGCTACATATCGCTTGTCTACCGGGAAGGGGGCGGAGACCGTCCGGAGAAGGTGCTGCTCACGGATCGCCTGCTCTGGCTGGTGCTCATGGGGTACGCGGCAACGGCGGTCTTGTCTGTTGCTTGGCCGCGCATTGCTTTACGGTTTAATGGTTAAATAGCCGCCACGCGGCATTAAATTCCGTGCGTCGCTTGCGTTTTGAGCCGTTAAATGATATAATCACCTCTCAATTTTTTCAGAAGACGAAAGGAATGATGACATGAAGATGATGTGGCAGCCCTCCAAGGTGAAACGCGCGCGCAAGATTGGCTTCCGTGCCCGCAAGGCTACGAAAGGTGGCCGTAAGATTCTCGCGGCCCGGCGTGCCAAGGGGCGCAAGCGCCTGACCCAGGTCTAAGGAATGCGGTGATGTCTACGCGGCTCCCCGGCGCGAAGTACAAGAGCGTCTTCGAATCGGGGCGCGTCCTAAAGGGGCGTCTCATGTCCGCATGGGTGCTTCGGCACCCAAACGCCGGCCGCAAAGCCGGCGTTGTCGTTTCCAAGAAGAGTTTCCACGATGCCGTGGACCGCAACCGCGCCAAGCGCCTGATGCGGGAGGCGTACCGCCTTCTGGCAGACGAGATGCCGCCCGATTGCGATTGGGTTCTCGTCGGCAGGTCGAGCCTTTCCGGACGGAAGACCAGGGATGTCATGGCAGAGTTGAGGTGGATGTGCGGACGTTGCTGATACTCCTCGTCAGGGCCTACCAGGTCTCGTTGAGTCCGCTCTTTTCTGGTTGCTGCCGGTTTGAGCCAAGCTGCTCGAACTACATGATAGAGGCGATCCAGGTTCATGGTGCGGTGAAGGGGACGCTGCTTGGGCTTCGGCGATTGCTGAGGTGCCATCCGTTTGGACGCAGCGGATACGATCCAGTGCCGCCAAAATGTGGTTTTCACAGAAGTTGAGAAGTTAGGGAAAGATGAACAAGCAAGAGAAGTTTATTGCGGTTTTGCTCGGCCTGTGCCTGGCCGGGTGGTTGTGGTATTCCGTAAGCGAGCAGAAGAAGGCGGCGGAGGCCGCCCGCGCTGCGACGGCCTCGCATCAGGTTGCGCCTGTCGCGGCCCCGCAGACAAATGCTCCGGCGGCCGTTTCGGCGGCACAGGCCAAAGTGAACGATGCGCCTGAAGCCAATGTCCCTGGAGCGCCTGGCAAGGTCTCTTATGCGCGCCCGGAAAAGCTTGTGACGCTTTCCAATGCCCAGGAGGTCGTTGTCCTTTCCACGCATGGAGCCGCAGTGAAGAGCGTGACGCTGCTTGAGTATGCCAGGGACTGCGGGAAGATTTCGGATGGCAATCCCCCTGTCAAGCTTGATTTTGCGGAGTCGCCCGCCCTTGCGGCAGGTGGCGACTTCGACATTGCAGAGACGACCCCGAATTCCGTGCTTTTCCGCAATGCGTCCATCGAACGCCGCATCACGCTCAACGGCGGCTTCCAGATGCAGGTAGAGGAGAAGTCGATCGCCTCGAACGCAATGCCGTCCTCCGTATCGCTCGGCGTGATGACCATGGGTTCGGGCAAGAACGACCTGCTGTCCGTCGATGCGTGGGCGCTTGGCCCAAAGGGCGGCAGGGTGATGCACTACGGCGAAGAGGAGCCGCTTAAGAGCTTCCTCGTGGCATCGTCCGGCGGATGCTCCGGCAAGAAGAGCGCGGCCGGCATGCGCGTCACGCACGACGAGCCAGTGCCAGGGGCGTGCTCGTGGGTGGCGGTAAAGAACCGCTTCTTCGTCACGGCGATCTGCGGCATGAGCGAAGCGGCCGGTGGATTCACTGCGTCGATGACCCGCGATGCCGCCATGCATGACTATGTGCTAAAGAGCGTATCCGCCAAGGTCGATCTCGCCGGAACGGCGCAGTCCCGTTCCTATACGTTCTACGCCGGGCCGAAGAAGCAGGCCCTGCTGTGGGATCTCGGCATGCGCGATGTGATGGAGTTCGGAATGTGGCGCTGGGTATGCTATCCGCTCGTGTGGGTGCTGAACCTTTTCCATTCGTGGATCCCGAGCTTCGGCATCGGCATCATACTGCTTACCATACTTGTCCGGCTCGTGTTCTGGCCGCTTACGCACAAGTCCACCGTGTCGATGCGCCGCATGAGCGAGCTTCAGCCGAAGATGAAGGAGATACGCGAGAAGTTCAAGGACAATCCGCAGCGTCTCCAGCAGGAGACGTGGGCACTGTATCGCGACAACAAGGTGAATCCGATGGCGAGCTGCCTGCCCATGCTCGTCCAGATCCCGGTGTTCATCGCGCTGTTCACCGTCTTGCGTTCGGCAGTCGAGCTGCGCTACGCCCCGTTCCTGTGGATTGCCGACCTTTCGGAGCCGGAGAACCTTTTCCCGAACCTGTTTTCGTTCATCGGCGGATTGAACATACTCCCGATCCTGATGGCGGCCACGATGGCGCTCCAGTCCGCCCTTACGCCGTCCACCGGAGACAAGCAGCAGCAGCGGATGATGATGGTCATCATGCCTGTGATGATGCTTGTGATGTTCTATTCGTTCCCGTCGGCCCTGTCGCTTTACTGGACGCTCAGCCAGGTGCTTTCGATAGTGCAGATGTGGTACATCCGCAAGAAGTACACGCCCGCGCCGATCGCGGCCTCGGGCGATACCGTCGAGGCGACCGTCGTGACCCGCCAGATGCGCCGCCATGGCGCCTGATCGCCTGGGTTGACTGAAGGGAAGAGAGGTTCGATATATGTTCAAGCCCGTTTCAAACAAGGTTGCCTTTCCGAAGATGGAGGAGGAGATCCTCGCGTTCTGGGAGAAGGACGGCACGTTTCTCAAGTCGCTGAAGAAGAACGAGGGCGGCGATCGCTACAAGTTCTACGACGGCCCTCCGTTTGCGACGGGGCTGCCCCACTACGGGCATCTGCTCGCCGGAACGATCAAGGACATAGTTCCGAGATACCAGACGATGCGCGGAAAGTACGTCGAGCGCCGCTTCGGATGGGATACGCACGGGCTTCCGATCGAGGCCCTGGCGCAGGATGCGCTTGGCGTCGCCGGGGCGCCGGAGATAAAGGCGCTGGGCGTGGACAAATTCAACGAGCAGTGCCGCTCGATGGTGCTGAAGTATGTGGGCGAATGGCGCAAGACCGTGACGCGCATGGGGCGCTGGGTCGATTTCGACCATGACTACAAGACGATGGATCCGGAGTTCATGGAGACCATCTGGTGGGTGTTCAAGCAGCTTTGGAACCAGGGCCGCGTATACAAGAGCCACCGCATCATGCCGTATTCGTGGAAACTGTCCACGCCGCTGTCGAACTTCGAGGCAGGCAGCAACTACAAGGACGTGCAGGCCCAGACCGTCACGGTGCGCACGAAGGCCCTCGCCGCCGAGAGCGCCGAGATGAAGAGGCTCCTCGCGGACGAGAAGTCCGTATATCTCCTTGTGTGGACGACCACTCCATGGACGCTCCCGGAGAACCTGATGATGTGCGTCGGCGCGGAGATCGACTACGTGGCGGTTCGAGACCTCACGGATCCGGATCGCCCCGTGTACCTCATGGCGGAGGCCCGCCTCCAGCATGTGTTCAAGAAGCCGGAGCAGTGCGAGGTCGTCATGCGCTGCAAGGGCACCGCCCTCAAGGGGATGTCGTACGAGCCGATCTTCCCGTATTATGCCGCCGAGAAGGCGAACGGCGCGTTCAGGGTGCTCAACGACGACTACGTCACCACGGACGATGGCGTGGGCATCGTGCACATCGCCCCGGCCTACGGCGAGGACGACTTCCGCGTCTGCCAGGAGGCCGGGCTTAAGGCATTCGTCGATCCGCTCGATTCCTCCTGCAGGTTCACGGCGGAGATACCCGAGTACGAAGGCCGATTCTGCATGGATTGCGACAGGGACATCATCCGCCGCCTGAAGGCCGAAGGGAAGCTTGTCCACCAGGCGACGATCGTACACGCATACCCGTTCTGCGACAGGACGGATACTCCGCTCGTGTATCGCGCCATAGATGCCTGGTACGTGCGGGTCGAGGATCTTCACGAGCGGCTTGCGCGGAACAACGCCACCGTGCATTGGACTCCTGACTATGTGGGCGAAAAGCGCTTCGGTAACTGGCTCGGCGAGGCCCGCGACTGGAACATATCGCGCAACAGGTTCTGGGGCAGCTGCATTCCGGTGTGGATAAACGACGACGATCCGAAGGACATGATATGCGTCGGATCCGTCAGGGAGCTTGAGGAGCTGTCGGGCGAGAAGGTATCCGACCTGCACAAGCACCACATCGACAAGATCGTCATACGGAAGGACGGAAAGACATACCACCGTACGCCGGAGGTGCTTGACTGCTGGTTCGAGTCCGGCTCGATGCCGTACGCGCAGCAGCACTACATGGGGGAAAATGGCGGGACGCACATTTCGGACATCTTCCCGGCCGATTTCATCGCCGAGGGACTTGACCAGACACGCGGCTGGTTCTACACCCTGATGGTGCTTGGGACGTGCCTTTTCGACAAGGCTCCGTACAGGAACGTGATCGTCAATGGGCTTGTTCTCGCCGAAGACGGCAAAAAGATGTCCAAGCGGCTCAAGAACTATCCCGACCCGACGAAGATGCTCGATACATACGGCGCGGATGCGATTCGCCTGTATCTCATCTACTCGCCGGTCGTCCGGGCAGAGAACCTGAAGTTCTCCGAGAATGGCGTGAAGCAGCTCATGCGCGACCTGCTCATCCCGTGGTGGAACGCATATTCGTTCTTCGTTACATATGCCAACGTTGACAGGTTTGACGATCGGGAGGTCGTGTATCCTGAATCCG
>SAMEA104315424__coassemble_1325_pt1 | contig 11451 bp, 7 predicted proteins | sample SAMEA104315424__metabat2_low_PE_034 | metagenome-assembled genome bin SAMEA104315424 (sample SAMEA104315424) | gut metagenome | biome: Monkey gut; feature: monkey-associated habitat; material: faeces | place: China | collected 2013 | reverse complement strand
AGGCTCAAACGCTCGTCCGGGATAATTTATCCCGGAAAATCCGGGATAAGGGTGCGGCATAGGGAAGGTTGCGCGGCGGAGTTGGCGTGTGGTATAATTGTGAACAAAAGGGTGAAAAGATGAATCTGCTGGCGAACAGAAGAGGTTTTATCAAAGGCGCCGCCGTGGCGGCAAGTTTCCTGCCGAGTTTCGGCATCCTTGGCGATGACAGGAGTAGGCTTCCCGAGGATAAGCGTCCGATCGGGCCGGACGACGACACGATAAATGTGGCCATGATCGGCTGGGGGGCGGAGGGCCGCGTGCTTTCCAACTCCCTGGCGCGGATTCCCGGCGTGCGCGTGCGCGCCGTGTGCGACATCTGGAAATTCCAGCGCCAGCAGGCCCGTGCCTTCTTCAAGGGCTACGGAATGGATGTGAGCACGTACGAAGACTATCGCGAGATGCTTGACAAGGAAGACTCCAACATCGACGCCGTGATCGTGGCCACGCCGGACTGGATGCACTGCGAGCACACCTGCTATTGTCTGCGCAAAGGCAAGCACGTGTACTGCGAGAAGGAGATGAGCAACAAGCTCGAAGAGGCGGCAGAGATGTGTCGGGTGCAGAGGGAGACCGGCAAGCTCCTGCAGATCGGGCATCAGCGCCGCTCCAATCCGCGCTACCGGCACTGCTTCGAGCATATCGTGCCGGAAATGCTTGGCCGCGTCACCACGGCGTATGCGCAATGGAACCGCACCCTCGCCCCGTTCTTCTCGGTGAAGCGTCCGCCGAAGCAGTCCATCCTCACGAAGTACGGATACGAGAACGCGGAGCAGTACCTGAACTGGCGATGGTTCCACAAGTATGGCGGCGGCTCGATGGTCGACCTTGGATCCCACCAGATAGACCTCTTCTTCTGGGCATGGGGCGTACCGCCGTCCAGCGTCACCGCGATTGGCGGCAAGGATGCGTTCTCGCCGCGCAGGCAGACGTATGACCGAGTGTACTGCATCTACGAGTTCACGATGCCCGACGGCACAAAGAACGAGGCCGTGTACCAGGTGATATCGTCGAACGCCAGGGGCGGGTTCTACGAACAGTTCATGGGCGTGAACGCCGCCCTTACGATCGCCGAGATATCGGCGCGCGGCGATACCGTGCAGAGGGAACTTCGCGAGGGCGGCTTCTCTGACGCCGAGTGGCAGAAGTTCATCGACAAGGGATACATCCTTCCTACGGAAGGCGACAAGATAAAGAAAGAGGTTACCAAGGACATTGCCGTGGACACGCGCATTTCGGCGCAGGCGACCGGCAATCCCCTCGCGGTGGAGATGAACAAGCCCGCGCACATGCCGCACCTTGAGAATTTCTTTGCGGCCTGCCGTCATGGGCAGCCGCTGAACTGCCCCGCAGAGCTTGCCTATGAGTCTGCCGTGGCCGTGCTCGCCGCCAACATCGCGGCGGACACGCACAAGACACACTACTTCAAACCGGAGGATTTCGCGGTGCCGCCAAGAAAGGCATGATGCGCGGGCGATTCGCGCGGACTGCTTGAAAGCCGCCGTGAATTGTGGTAAATTGGCGAAAGTTTATTTTCAGGAAAGGCAGGGTTTATATGGCGAGCGATGCAATAGCCCAAAAGGCACAGAATTTCACAAACCGTGGCAGACAGGCGCTTGAGGCCAGAAAGTTTGACTTGGCCATAGAGATGCTCATGCAGGCTCTGACTCTCGCGCCAGATGCGCTTGAGACGCGCAGGATGCTCCGTGCCGCGCAGATAGGCAAGTTCAAGAGCAACCCGCCCAGCGCCCTTGCCCTGAAGGTCCAGGGACTCGGCGGATACTTTGCCAGGCAGAAGGTGCTCGCCTTGGCGAAGAAAGGCCAGGGGACAGAGGCCATGGCCGAGGCGGAGAAGCTTCTGCAGCAGAACCCCCTCGACCCGGGCAACATCGAGTGCGCCGTGAAGGCGGCCGAGTCGGCCGGCAAGCCAGAGGCGGCGGCGATAACGATAGAGGCCGCATACAACTGCGGAAACAACGACCCTGCGCTTCTTGAGCGGGTCGCCACGTACTATACCATCGCCAAGCGGTTCGACAAGGCCCGCGACGCCTACCAGAAGCTGTCGGAGCTCAAGCCGGGCGACCAGCGCATCCTCCAGTTGCTGAAGAACACCGAGGCGCAGGCCACCATGTCCGCGGGATGGAACGACGCCGTCGGCAAGAAAGGCGGATTCCAGCAGCTCATCGCAAACAAGGAACAGGCCAAGAAGCTTGACCAGGCAAACAAGGCGATGGTGGTTGGAGACGATGCGGACGCGCTCATAGCGGAGAAGCTGGCCCAGATAGAGAAAGAGCCGTCCAACATGAACTTCTATCGGGCCCTGGCCCGCATCTACACCCAGAACAAGCGGTTCGCGGAGGCGATATCCACGTTGGAAAAGGCCATAGCGATCAACAGCTCCGATCCGGAGCTTGACCGCATGCTTTCGTCCACGCGCACGGCAGACTACGAGTATCGCATCGAGCAGCTGAAGGGGGCCGGCAAAAGCGAGGAGGCCGACGAGCTTGAGGCCGAAAAGAACCAGTTCGTGTTTGACGACCTTGCGGCACGCGTAGAACGTTACCCCAACGACCTGCACTTGCATTTCGAACTCGGTCTCCAGTATTTCACCTACGGGTATTACGATGAGGCTGTCCAGCATTTCCAGCTGGCCCAGAAGAGCCCGAAGGATCGCCTTGAGGCGCTTTACTATCTGGCCATGTGCTTTGTGCACAAGGGGCAGACCGATATGGGCGTGATGCAGCTTGAGACGGCCCGAGACCAGATCCCGACGATGGACGAGCTGAAGAAGAAGATCGTGTACCAGCTTGGCCTGTGCGCCGAACAGTCCGGCGATCTCGAAAAGGCATATGCGTACTACAAGGACGTGTATTCCACCGACGTCACGTTTGCAGACCTCAATACGCGAATGCTCGACGTCGCGGCGAAGCTGAAGTCCGCGAAACCCTGATAGGGGCGCCCGTGCCGGCAGTTGAGGCGTGATGGAGTCTGTTGTGCTGCTTTGCCTGACTGGGTCCTTCGCTGTGGCGCTTGCCGCTGCGGTGTGTGTGCTTTTCAGGTCTCGCTCCGCGAAGGATGCCGCAATACAGGAAAGCGTACGCCTCAGGAGCGAAAACGACAGCCTGCGCATGCTTCTGGCATCGAAGGACGAAAGCTTCGAGGCCAGGCTTGCCGACAGGGAGCGGTCTTGCGCAGAACGGCTGGACGAGCAGCGCAATACGTTCAACGCGACAATCGGCGCGCTCCGCAATGAATTCACGGCGCTGGTGGAGAAGGAGCTGGATGAAAAGGCGCGCTCCCTCTCCGAGAAGAACGCAAAGGACGTCAAACCGCTTTTCGACGCATTGAAGGAGCGCATAGCGGACTTCAAGATTTCCGCAGAAAAGACGAGAGAGGCAAATGTCCAGCTGGGCGCGGAGCTGAAGTCAAAACTCGGAGAGGTCGGGCAAAAGGCCCAGAGCCTCGGGCTGCAGGCCGAAAACTTCATCGCGGCGCTGAAAGGCGGCAACAAGAAGCAGGGAAACTGGGGCGAGGGGATCGTCCGCAACGCATTGGAGGGGGCTGGCCTCAAAAGCGGAGTCGACTTCGTCGAACAGGAGGGCGCCCGCGATGCGGGATTGCCCGACTTCACCGTGTTTGACGGAGGTCACCGGAAGATACTCATAGATGCGAAGGTGAACATAGACTCGTTTCTCTCAGCCGTGCAGGCTTCGGACGAGGGGCGGTCGTCTGACGCCGAGGCGATGATGAAGGAGCATGCCCGGAGCGTCCGCAACCAGATAGTCGGGCTGTCCGGCAAGGAGTACCCGAAGCTGCTCAAGGAGAAGGATCGCGACCTGGAGGTGGAGTATTCTCCGGTCGTAATAATGGCCATGCCGAGCGAAGCCACCTACGCGGCGGCACTGTCGGCCGATCCATCCATAGGGGCGTTCGCGAACGAGAAGAATGTGGTTCTCGCCTCGCCGCAGATGCTGTTCGGGTATCTTGTGCTTTTCAAGCTCGGCATTGACAGGCTGAAGGTGGACAGGAACAACCAGGAGATCGGCAAGCGCGCCGAACAGATCCTCGCCCGGCTTGACGCCGCCTTCGTGGCGTTCGAGAAGGTTGGGAAGGCTCTTGAGGACGCCCAGCGACAGTACAAGGAGACGTTGCGCAAGGTGGGTTATGAGGATGGCGGGCTCAATGTCCGCGTCCCCGCGAAAGAGCTGTCGAGACTGACCAACTCGAACGGCAGGCGCGCATCGCTTGCCTTGAGGACGTGAGGCGATGGTGCGGGAGACGGCATATCTCGATCCTCGGCGCAAGCTTGTCGAAGCGACTGCAGATTGGCTTTGCGGGCGGGTGCGTGACGATCCCGGCGGCGCAAAGTCACTGTCGCACGTGATGGTAATCGTACCTACGGCGCAAAGCGGGCGCAACTTGCGGCTGGCTCTTGCGAAACGGGCTTTAGACAACGGTTGGGGAGGGTTGCTGGCCCCTCTTGTCACGATGGGCAGCAACGTCCTTCAGATGAAGGATGCCCGTGTCGCGACTGACGCGGAAGAGCTGGCGACAATGGCCTCGATTCTGCTTGATGTTGACCTATCCGATTTTCCTGTCCTGTTTCCGCGCCCTCCTGCCGACAGGAATGCCGAATGGGCTCTTGAGACGGCCAGTTCGATATTGGACATATACTCCATCATTGGCGAGAAGGCCATGCTGATGCGTGATGTCCGGTGCGAGATGGACGGACAGCGCTGGTCTGAACTCGCGGAAATCGAGAGCGAGTTCCTCAAGACACTGTCCGGCAAGGGGGTTATGGCGCGATGCCTCTCAAGGAAGCGCGCGATGGAGGCGGGATGCTCCGAAACCGTCATCAAGGAGATTGTCCTTCCGGGCGCCGTTGATGCGCAGGAGGCGCTTCTCGGCTATCTTGAGCACTCGTCGCAAAATGTGTTTGTGCTGATCCATGCGGACGAATCCATGGCCTCGAGGTTTGACGGGTGGGGGCGGCCATCGACGGTCTTCGGCGCCGATATCGGCCCGGGGGCGATATTCCCATCTCCGTCCGCAGTCGTGGAGGCCGACGCGGTGGCGAGGATCTTCAGGGAGATCGACGCGAGCGAAGCGTTGCCGGCCCTTGCCGTCTGCGACAATGAGATGTACCCCGAGCTGGAGGGCGCGTTCCAGAATCATTTCTCAAGCGATGAACTGACGTTGCGCAATCCGTCGAGGACGGCTCTGTCCAGATCGGCGTTGGGACGGTTGCTGCTTTGCATGATCAGGCTTTCCGTGCGCGAGGATTACGCGACCTTCTCGACGCTTATCCGGTTCGGAGACGTGGCCCGTTGGGCGTCTGCGCGACTTGGCGTCGGACGCGAAGAGATCGCAAGGTATGTAGGGGCGCTTGATGCTGTCCAGAACGAGTGCCTGCCGCGGACCATGGACGATGCCATAAGGGGCATGGGGACGCTTGCCGGGGGAGCGAGGAAGGATTCGGATCGTACTGCGGCGGATGGGCTCTTGCGAATGTCGCGTATGCTGAAGTCAGAGATCCGCGATCCGTTCACGTTCGTCCGGAAGATATTCGCGACATTGACGCTCGACGAGAGGAACCCGTCCGACCGCGAGCTCGCCGCCGCAGCGGAGGCGGTTCGGGATTTGCGCGAGTCATGCGCAAGCGAACTTGTGCCGGAGAGGCTGCGCTCGATGCTGTGCCTGCAGCTGCTGAAACGGGCCGCGTACATGCTGGAACCGCTGTCGCCCAATGTTCTGGTCGCGAATGGATGGCTTGAGATGCCATGGTGCGCCGAAGATGAACTCGTAATTGCCGGATTCAACGAGGGATGTGTGCCCGAAAACGTTGTCGGGCATCCGTTCGTCCCTGATTCGCTGCGCGAATCGCTTGGCGTTACGACCAATGCGCTGCGCGAGATGCGCGATTCGTTCATATTCCACGAGGCAATAGCGTGCCGCCGGCGAGGCGCGGTCACGGTGCATCTGCATCAGGTCGCGAGCGACAAGAACGTGATGAAGCCGTCGCGCATACTTTTCAACGGGATTGGCGACCATGACCTGCCGAAGCTCGCATTGCGCCTCTACTCGATTACAAAGGGGAGCGGAAGCGCACCTCCAAAGGCATTGCCTCCGATTTGGAGACTGAACCTTCCGCGTCCGCCGAGCGGGATGAAGTTCAGGGAGCGCATGTCGCCGACGGAACTCGACAGGTATTTCAGGTGTCCGTTCGATTTCTACCTTCACGAGGTGTTCGGGGAGCATTCGGACGACAGCAGCCAGGAGCTGGACGCGAGGGCGTTCGGCACGCTGTGCCACGGCGCCTTGGAGGATTTTGCCAAGGAAGGGCCGAGGGATTCTGTCGATGACAGGGAGATATCAGCCTTTCTCGCGGAGGCGGTATGGCGCAGGCTGTCGTCATTTGGAGAGACCCTGCCGACGGTGATAACGCTCCAGGGCGAGGCGGCGATAGACAGGCTGCGCAATTTCTCGGTTCATCAGGCGAGAAGACGCGCGCAGGGGTGGCGGATAGTCGATTCGGAACAGACGCTGTCGTGCCGGATAAAGGGATGCTCCACGCTGCTGCGCGGAAAGGTAGACAGGATAGACGAAAACGAGCGTACGGGGGAGTTGGCGATCATAGACTACAAGACGTGGTCGAGATTGGATCCAAGCCGATACAAGAGCGTGCAGCTGCCGATATATCGCGCAATGGTAGAGTTGTCCAACCGCTATGGCAAGGCCCAGGCCCATGCGGCAAAGGCGTTCTACTGCATCCTTGCCGAGCGGGCCGAAGACGTCGCGTTCGACGAGGAGCACGCCTGCCATGATGGCGGACAGAGCGAAGCCGAAGACCTTGTGGTGTCGCTTCTCACCAACATCGCGAAGGGCATATTCTATCCTCCGTCTTCAGATTCGAAGTGGCACGACAACTACGGCGAACTCGTGTGGAAGTCGCTTGCGGACGGGCTTGATCCGGGCTGGGTCGCCGATCAGCTCGCGAGATTGGGATGTGGCGAATGAGCATTAACCTTCCATCGCTGACCGTGATCGAGGCGTCTGCCGGCACCGGGAAGACGTTTTCGCTTGTCACGCGCCTGCTACGGCTGATATTCGACGGAGTTGAGCCGGAGCGCATCGTCGCGCTCACCTTCTCGCGGATGGCGGCCGGCGAGATATTCAACAGTTTCATTGAACGCCTTTCCAAGGCGGCAGACGATCCGAAGGTTGCCGCCGCAGAGAGCCAGCGCCTCGGGCGCAACCTGTCGGCGGCGGACTTCGGGGCGATGCTCCGCAAGGTCATAGCCCATCAGCATCTTTCGCTGATCGGTACTCTGGACAGTTTCCTGATGCGCATCGTGCGCATGATACCCCTTGAGCTTGGGTTCGGGGGCGAAGTCTCCGTGATGAGCGATTACCGCAGTCCGGTGGAGCGGGATCGTCTCGTCGCGGACATGCTGATGCTTGATTCCGAGGATGCCAAGGTGGTGTTCCGCGAGGCGTTCCGTCTTGTGACCGGAACGGCGGGTTCGAACGGCTTCTGGCGGCGGTTCACGGAATTTGTCTCGGGATGGCACTCTCGCTACAGGGATTTGAGCGTCGCCTCGGCATGGGGGACAGCCTCTGCGATATGGGGCGACAATCCGCCGGGCGATCTCGATGTCACGGTGGCTGACATACGCTCGATGGCTGAAGGCCTGGAGCGATATAGGGATGCGCGCGGCGGCGGAACCTTCCTGGACGCCGTCTCCCGATTCCATGGTTCGCCCCCCGATAAGCTTCCGAAATGCATGGAGGGCGACCCCTTGGCCGAACTTGTCCTCCATAGGATGCGCATGTGGCGCATAGCACATTCGCTTGAGGTGACGCAGGGGATATTCCGTCTGATGCGCACCTACGATGCCGCATACGACGCGAAGGTTCGCTCTCGCGGGAACATAACGTTCGAGGATCTGCCCCGACTTGTCAATTCACTCGCGGAGGGAGTTCGTCTACCTCTCGAGTATCGGCTTGACGCGAAGTTCGAGCATTGGGCCCTGGATGAGTTCCAGGATACGAGCCGAGGCCAGTGGAAGGCGCTGGAGAACCTGATAAGCGAAAGCAGCCAGCCGGGGATGGGCCGCAGCGTGCTGATAGTCGGCGACAGGAAGCAGTCCATATACGAATGGCGTGGCGGGGACGTGAAGATACTTTCCGAGCAGGTCGCCCGCGCCAGACAGGGCGGCAATTCCCTTGAGGCACTTGACGAGTCCCATCGATACCTCCAGTCCATATCGGACGCCGTGAACATCGTATTTGGCGAATCAACGATCCGTGGGGCCTTTGACATGGACACTGCGCCCGCTGGCGCCGTGTGGGAGTGCCGTCCGCACCGAAGCCACGATACCGACGGCGAAGGCTTTGTCGAGGTCATCCAGGCGGAGAAGCAGTCCGGACAGGCTAAGATTTCCGACTTCTTCGCGCCCATAGAGAATGCACTCCGCGCCGTGAACCCGTGGGAGCGCGGCATATCCACGGCGATTCTCGTCAGGAAGAACACCTACGGAGAGGACATACTCGCCTACCTCAAGTCCAACGGCCTTGACCGCGTAGTCTTTGAGGGAGACAGCTACATATCGGATTCTCCGGTGCTGTCTGCCATGGTGGAGCTTGCCTGGCTTGCCGACCATAGCCGAGACGCCTTCTCCTATGCCCACATCGGGCTTTCCCCGATCGCGAAGGCCATGTATCCGGACGGACTTCCGTCGGCGGATAGACTCTCTGCACAGCTGCTCGACGACTTCACCCGCATCGGAATGGTGCGCAAGTTCCGCGAGGTGCGTGAGGCGCTGAAGGTCTTGCCGGATTCCTGGGACGACTTCACGGAGGCCAGGTTCGAGGATTTCATAAAGTGCGCCGCCGAGTTCGAGGAGAGCCGGGACGCGACGATGAGGCTGTCGGACTTCGTGGAGTTCCTCAAGAACAGGACGCGGCGCGACTATGCCGAGCCGGGCGTGGTGCGCATCATGACGATGCACCAGTCCAAGGGGCTGGGCTTCGACCACGTGATCATCCCGTTCTTCGAGCCTGACGGTCTGGTGGATCGGCGGCATGTTGGTCCGCTTGAAGGCAAAGATGGCGAATGGCTGCTGGACAACCCTGGCAGTGATGCCGCATCGGAGGATCCTACGCTCGCTTCCGCCGAGACGAGGCGTCAGCAGACGCAGAGGTACAATTCGCTTTGCCTTGCCTATGTCGCAATGACGAGGGCAAAGAAGGCCTTGACGATCATACTCCATCCAAGGAACGCAAAGAAAAAGGGTTCGGCAACGGATTCTCCGGCGAAGTTCAGCGACCTTGTTCGACTCGTGGGGCTCAATACGCTCGGCGACAGGGAATGGTACCTGAGGAAGTCTGAATCCAAGCACGAAAACGAGCAGGGGCGTGAAAATGAGCAGGAAGAGGATGCGCCGCACGACAAGCCGCATCGCGCGAGAAGGAGTGAAATCCGCAAGGCGCGGCCAAGCAGTCTGTTCCATTCCGGTATGAAGGGCGACAGCCTGTTTGCGGAGAGTTTCGGGAAAGCGGCGAAAAGAGGCGTAGAGATACACGCGCTGTATTCGAAGATAGAGTGGCTCGATCCCTCAAAGGCCGAGACGGCGTTCGAACGGGCGCTCGTGAAGCCTGCCGGATGCGTGGCCCTGTGGCGGGAACGTCCGTACGAGATACTGCTCGGCAACGTGTGGCAGTCGGGCCAGTTCGACCGGGTTGTGTTCACGGATGTATGCGGCGAGCGCCGGGCGACAATCTATGACTTCAAGACGAATGCCACGAGGAAGGGCGAGGATGTAGGGGCGTTCTCGCGGCGAATGAACGAAACGTACCTGCCGCAGATGCGGATGTACAGGAGTGCGCTTTCCGCGCTTACGGGCATCCCGCAGGATCGCATTTCAACTAAGCTGCTGCTGTATGAGACCATGACAGAGGTCGATTGTGGTATAATGGACTGACATATGGAAAAGGACTCGCAGGAAAAGACGGTCGTAAGGTTTCTCAAGGTGATTGGCTCATGGCGCAATGTCGCCGATGCCGCCCGTACGACCATAAGGATGCAGGGAGGCGTCAAGGAGCCTTCCCCGAAATGGAAGAAGACCATCCTTCTCGCGGAGCATTCGCCGATACGCAAGCTTCTCTTTTCGTGGAAATGGTCCAATCTCCCGTATTGGGTCTCGGTGCATTTTGTGCGCCACAAATACGGAATCGAGCACTTTGTCTCGACCCAGCGCACCGACCGTACCGGCACGGATCGCACCGGGGCGAGGCAGGATGCCCCGGTAGAGCACGAATGCTTCGCCAATGCACAGGCGGTGATGTTCATTTCCCGCAGGCGGCTATGCTCGCAGGCGTCGCCGGAAACGCGGGCCGCATGGAAGCTCGTGGTGGAAGAGATAGCCAAGGTGGAGCCGGAGGTCGCTTCGGCATGCGTTCCCGAATGCGTCTACCGGGGCTTCTGCCCGGAGTTCCGCTCTTGCGGGTACGTCAACACCCCGGCGTTTGCGGAGGCCGTGGCGCGGTATCGTGCCGTGGAGATCCCGCGATCGACCTGATGCGCTAATCCGCATTTGCGGTCTGTTCCGATTCTGGAAAGAGGCTAATCCACGTGACTATTGAGGCGCATGCCAAGATAAACTGGACACTTGAGGTGCTTGGGGTCAGGCCGGACGGATACCATGACCTGCGCTCGGTCGTGTTGCCGATCGCAATGCATGACACGGTCACGCTTGAGGAGTCCGAAAACATCTCCTGCCGGATGGATTCAGGAGATGTACGGCAAGAGGGCAACCTTGCCTACCGAGCCGCAGTCGCATTGCGCAGGGCGACAGGATGCCGATTCGGCGCGGCCATAGGCATAGCGAAGCGCATACCGATGGGCGCGGGGCTTGGCGGCGGCAGTGCGGACGCCGCAGCGGTCCTCAACGGACTCAATGGCCTTTGGGGGCTAGGGCTGTCCAAGCGCGACCTTTGTGAGATTGCGGCGGATGTTGGCAGCGATGTGCCGGCGCTGACGTTGGGCGGTCCCGTGCTTATGGAAGGGCGAGGTGAACGTGTCACACCGTTTTGTCCGGAGATGATTGGCGGTGTCGCCGGCGGTGCGGCGCAGAATGGCGAATCCTGTGTTCCGGACGCGGGAGACATAGTGGTTTCGGTTCCTCCGGTATTCGCGTCCACGCCTAAGGTCTACCGTGAGTTTCGGGAATCGGATCGTGGCCTGTGCCATAACGACCTGCAGCCTGCGGCGATTCGCCTGTACCCCGGCATATTGGCTGCGATGCGCAATCTTGAGGCGCAAGGGCTGCGCAGGGTTGCGATGTCGGGCAGCGGCTCCGCCGTATATGGAGTGCGGTGACGCCGGGCTTTGCGGCAGGCCAAGGAGGCGCG
>SAMEA104315424__coassemble_1305_pt1 | contig 11614 bp, 11 predicted proteins | sample SAMEA104315424__metabat2_low_PE_034 | metagenome-assembled genome bin SAMEA104315424 (sample SAMEA104315424) | gut metagenome | biome: Monkey gut; feature: monkey-associated habitat; material: faeces | place: China | collected 2013 | reverse complement strand
GCATCCTCGCGAGGGCGATCATCGAACCGAGCGAATCGCCGTCCGGGCTAAGGTGCCCCGAGATCAAAATCGAACGGGCGCCCCCGAGGAGCGCCTTCGCCGCATTATACGAGGCCCGTCTATCTGTCTTGTTCATTGATGGCATATTAAAGCAAAATAAGCATTGCGCCGCAAGCGATTTGTGCGGCGCGCGACCGGGATCGGCAGGATGCGCCCCTTGAGGTCAAATAGCGATTGGCGCCGGCTTCCCCGCAATGCCGATGTAGCGCACCATCTCCACAACGAGGTCGAAATCGACAGGGAACGGCCCATTCCCGGATGCCGCCGCGTATACCGCACCCCAAAAGGCCTCGTATGGCGGCATCGGATCCGGAACTTCCACCGTCTCCTCGATGATGCGCACCTCTTCGGAATCTACCTCAAGCGGCGGCAGCGCGACGCTGCTGCGATGCTTCTCGAATTTCTGGGAAGGGTCTATCATGCGGCAGATGCCGGATGCCGCCCCCGGCATCACCGAGAAGGAGCCGCGCGAGCCGCGCAACGCGATGACCGGCGCATCTGCCGCAAGCTCTGCGGAATTCACCTCGATGTCAGCGGTCACGCCGTCCGCCGTGCGCATCAGCAGTCGCACATAGTCCTCCGCATCCCCCAGGGACACGATCTTCTTCGTCTCGCTCCACATCTGAACCGGCGGAGCATGAAGCAGCGACAGGGCCTGAAGGACAGGCTCCTGCGCCGCAAAGCGAAGGACGCCGCCGGCGCGCTTCAATGTCGATTGCCAATCCCTGCGCCTGCGATACAGCCCATGTCTGATGCGGATATCATAGAGGTTTCCGATGTCCTTCCGGGCGCCGGCCATCGATGCGAGGCGGAACTCGTTCGAGAAAAGCGCCGGTATCGCCGGCATGAGCCTGCCTCCCGCCTTGAGCGACGCGGCACGGAGCGCAAGCGCACCCTCGTGGGAAATCGCAACGGGCGTCTCGCAAACAGTCCACAACCCGCGTCCAAGGCATTCAATGGACATTGCCTCATGCGAAAGCGTAGGGGTGGCGATCAGCACCAGCTTGATGTCACGGTCTTCAACCATGTCCTCAAGCCTGCGGTAGTGGCGCACGTCGGGAAAGTCGCGCTCGATGCGCTCCCTCCTGGACTTCTCCACATCGCACACGGCAACGACGCGGAACCGGTCACGCATCCTGGCCAAAGCGGGCAGATGCCCGAAAACCGTGCATCTGCCGCAACCTACGATGCCGACAGTGATCTCGTCAGCGGTGGGCATCCGTCCGTCAGCCAAGCAGTTCGTTGACCTTGCGCATCACCTCGAACGCATCGGCAACATACACGACATCCGCCTTGCCCTGCGCCCAGCCGCAGTTCGCGTCAAGGTTTACGGCCCTGCGCTCGTTCACGAAACGCCATCCGACGACATGAGGCTCCTCGCCATGGCAGCAGGTCGAAAGCCCCTTCTTGTGGCGAGGCGTTGATCCGGTCTGCCCGACCTGGTTCATGTGGCTCATGAACCCGAATGCGGCGGCGGCCTCCGGCATATCCACGAGTGACTTGGACGAACCGAGCGAAGCCCCCGACTTCGCGAGGAATCCCGTGATGGCCGAGGCCGCATCGTCGAGGTGAAGAGCCCCGTCGGCCTGCTTCTTGGTCCAGCCCGCGCCGGCGACGAAGAGAAGCTCCGAATCCGGCTTGATTGTGGACTCTCCGCCCCCGCCGGCGTTCTCTATGCCGTTCACGGTGGTGCGGGTAGCGCCGGAAGGCTCCGCAAACGCGGCCTCCTCGGCCCCTACCTTCGCGCATATCCCATCGAACAGCGTAGGATCAGCGATCACGACCCACTGTTTAGCCTGGCGCGTAAACTTCGTGAATATGCGCTGGCGGTAGACCCAGCGGCTTGCGACAGCCTTGCCGTCAACGACCTCAAGATCTACCACGTTGGTGTCTATGTCCGCCCCGGCGCGCAGAGCCGCCGCTGCGGCAGAGCGCTTCACGCGGGAATTCCCGGGGAGAATCACCACGTCCGCCCCGCTCGACTTCACCGCTTCCGCAAGGGCAGGCACATCCTGCGCAAACGTCCCGTTGCCGCCCATCTTGAATGCTACGATCTTCATGACTTCACCCACTCCACGATTTCCCTGGCGATATCCTCTACGGACATATCCTTCTTGACGACGGTGTTGCGCTTCGAGACCGGCACTTTCGTCTTCTCCCACACGATATCCCCCACTCCGACGTTTGCCATCGGCGCCTTCATCAGGGCCGGCATGACGCCACGCATGTTCATCATCCCTACCTGCGGGTTGTTCGGCGGCTCTGGGAGGCTTCCCGTAGCCCAGCCGACGGCGGCGGGGAATCCGCCGCATGTGGACGAAAGGTATTTGCCGCCCTCTATCCGCTCCTTCACGGTGAAGGTATCGTCATCCGCGACCTTGATCTCGTCCACGCAATTGAAGAACTCTGTCATCCCAAGCATCTCGGCCACGAACTGGAGCGTCACACCGGCATCGCGCGAAGCGCTCGCACATCCGCCAAAGAGGAGGTCTGGGGCGGAAGGCATCGCCTTTATGGCCTTCGCGAGCTCCGCGGCGGTCGCCTTCGCGTCGGTGAACCCGCCTGCGGCGGCATTCACCGCCACGAGATCAAACGGCACTTTCTGCGCAACAGTCATCATCAGCTGCTGGAGCTTCGCCTTGGGCCCGAGTGCGACCAATGTGACCTTCGAGCCCGGACGCTGTTTCGCCAGCGCGGCGGCCTCGTAAAGCGCACACGCGGCCCACGGATCCAGCACGGACGGCAGCATCTGTTCGTTCTTCAGCCCGGGCCCCTGCGGGGTCTGGACCGGCTCAAGCGTCTGCAGCGGATCTGGAACAAGCGATCCACACACGACTATGTTCAGCGGCTTTGACATTTCTCTAGCACCTACCTTAATTGTTGATTTCGTTCGCGGATTATACCATAAACGCCCCGTCCGCACACCTACTGCCTGGACAGCCCCACCGTGCGGGCGAATTCCGCATCCCCCATCTTGAGCAGGAAGCTCTCGCCTGACACGACAAGCTCGCCGGCGAGTGCGCGCTTTTCCTCAAGCAAGGCGTCGATCCGGTCTTCAAGCGTCCCATGCGCCATGAACAGGTGCACAAGCACCGGATGCGTCTGCCCGATGCGGTGGGTCCGGTCTGTGGCCTGGTTCTCCACTGCGGGATTCCACCACCTGTCATAATGTATCACATGGGTAGCCTTTGTGAGGTTCAGCCCGAAACCGCCGGCCTTGAGCGACAGGATGAACGCCGTAGGCCGTGCCGACGAGTTGAACGCGGCTATCTGCGCCTCGCGCGCCGAAGGCTGGAGCCCGCCATGCAGAAACGGCACCCTCATCCCGAACCTCTTCCCTATCAGTTCCCTGAGCCTTTCGCCGACCTTCACATACTGGGTGAACACAAGCGCGGACTCCCCCGCCTCGAATATGCTTTCGAGCAGCTGCTCCACCCTCTCGACCTTCCCGCCATGCAGCGGCCCGTCGCCAAGCAACCCGTCACACACGAGCTTAAGCTCGGTAAGAAGCGCAAGTGCCGCCCCTTTGCCTCCGGCGCCGCCGTGCCGCCCGTTCGCGTAGCGGGCAAGCGCCACCTCGTACGCTGCACGCTGACGCTGCGAAAGCACGCAGTACTCGCGCACCTCGCGCTTCGGGCCGAGCTCGGCGGCGATTCCGGGGTCATTCTTCATCCTGCGCAAGAGGAACGGCTCGAGCGTCCTCTTCAGTTCCGCAATCGCGGATGCGTCACCTCCATCGTGCAATGGACGCTCGAAATCCCGGATGAATTCGCCTCTCGTGCCGAGCATGCCCGCGTTCAGGAATTCCTCGATGCTCCACAGGTCGGTCACCCGATTCTCGAAAGGCGTACCCGTGAGGGCGATCCTGTCCGTGCACGGGAACGTCCTCGCCGCACGGGCCGCGCAGGTATCGGGGTTCTTTATCGTCTGCGCCTCGTCCAGCACGAGGGCGTCGAAGTGGATGTCGCACAACGCCCTGAAGTCCTTTGTGAAAAGCGGATAGCCGGTGACGACCACATCGCATTGCGAAGCCGAGGTGCGCAGCGACATGCCGGCAAGGCGATTCTTCCCCTGATGGAGCATCACCTTCATCTTCGGCGCGAACCTTCCGATCTCGCGCACCCAGTTCATCGTCACGCTGACCGGCGCGACGACAAGTGTCCTGAAGCAGCCGCCCTCCTTGCGCTTTAGCATCCATGCGATCACCTGCACGGTCTTGCCTAGGCCCATGTCATCCGCAAGCAGGGCCCCGAACCCCCTGTCCGTGAGGAACTTCAGCCACGAATAGCCGCGAAGCTGATAGTCGCGAAGCGCACCGTTGAACCCCCTGGGCTTGCGCAGCTGGCGGAACCTGCCGCCGGAGCGAAGCTCCTCGAGCACCTTGCCGAACCATCCGGTCCCCTTCACCCGCGACGAGGCGATTCCACGCACCCGGCGGAACCCGAAGGCAAACGCCATCGCCTCGCGTTCCGTCATCCTTCTGCCGTCCGCCGCCTCAAGCACCTTCAGCGCCGACCTGAGGATTCCGCGATCAACCTCTATCCAGCGTCCCCGGAAGAACACGACGCTCGAACCCTGCTCAAGGAGGAACTCTATCTCATCGCGTGTCACCTTCTCCCCCGCGACCCGGATCGTGACCTTCGCCCGAAGCCCTGCGGAATCCGTCCCTCGCCCGTCCGGACCGTTTTCAGGGGACACTACGGCCTCGGCCGACACTTCGGCCGCGAGATCCTCCGGAATGTCCACGCGATATCCGGCAGACCGCAGCGAATGCGCCCCCACCCGGATGAACGCCTCCATCTCGGACTGCTCAAGGTCAAGCGACGCGTCCGACATTCCGCAGAGCGGCGGCCATGCGCGGCATGCCATGCCGAGGGCGCGGAGCGCCGCCGGAGTCTTCGGCGGAGCAGCCAGCTCAAGCCTCCACAGCCCGTCGCCGCCGGACGGCGGCGCCACAAGGCGGAACCCCACCTGCGCATTGACGGAGGAATCTCCATCCCCACCGAAACGCCATGCGTCAAGCCGATGGCCGAGATCCCGCAGGTCATCCGCCGAATCCCACCTGACCAGCCCGTCATCCGAGCGGAGCGCAAGGAGAAACGCATCGTCAACGGAATCCATGCCGTCGGGGGACTCGAGCACGCCCCTGTTCCTCGCGCGCATGACTCCATCATCGCGCGACCAGCGGGCGAAGAATCGACCGCCGGACTCCACCAGCATCGGCACCGGCCTTCTCATTCGCCTCGATTACGGGGCCATCGTAACGTCGGCGGAGGATTCGTCCCTGGTGTAGAACTCCTGCCCCGTCGCGTCCATCACGCTGCGCCACAGGTCGCTGTTCAGCATCACCTTCTGCCGCTCTATCGTCGCAAGGCTTATCGGAACGAGAGTGTTCCACTCCTCCCGCTGCCCTACGACGCAGTTCGTGCGCCCGGCCATGGCGGCGTGCACCGCGCTGCGGGCAAGCATGTAGCAGCGGATCGCGTCCGTACCCTTCGCGGGGACCGACCGGATCATGTAGCTCGGATCGAAATACTTTACGGAGCAGATCGCCCCCTTCGCCTTGAAGTGGCTTGCGATGCGCCGCTTCAGGAACTCGCCGATATCCTTCTTCAGGACGTTCCCCGAAGCGTCCACGCCGGCCGGTTCGCCCTCTATGAGGCGCTGCCCGGCCCCCTCGGCGACAACGATCACCGTATGCGTCTTGCCGCTTGCGAAACGGCGTTCGAGGGCCTTGAGCAGGCTCTCCGCGGTGAAGTCCATCTCCGGTATGAGGCAGAAGTTCACCACCGGGTTCGCGATGGTGGCGTAGGCCGCTATGAAGCCGGAATCGCGGCCCATCAGCTTCACGAGCCCGACCCCGTTGAAAGTGCCCTTGGCCTCCATGTGCGCGTTGCGTATCACCGCCGTGGCCTCGGCGACGGCGGTCTCGAAGCCGAAGGATCGCCCGACGAACAGGAGGTCGTTGTCGATGGTCTTCGGGACGCCGACAACCGATATCTTGAGCCCGCGCCTCAGGCACTCCTCCGCGACGTCGCGCGCGCACCTGAGGGAGCCGTCCCCGCCGATCACGAACAGCACATTGATGTTCATCCGCACGAGGGTATCGACGATCTCGTCGGTCGGCTGCTGCCCTCGCGACGAGCCGAGTATCGTGCCCCCAAGCTCGTGGATCGTGTCGACGACGTCGGGATTGAGCATCAGTGGCTCGTAGCCGAACCTCGGGCTGAGGCCAGCGAAGCCGAACCTTATCCCGTATATCGTCTTGATGCCGTAGTCGAACGTGAGTATCTCCACAAGCCCCTTGATCACGTTGTTGAGCCCGGGGCACAGGCCGCCCGCCGTAAGGATGCCGACCCGCGTCCAGCTCGGGTCGTGGTATATCTTCGCGTGCGGACCCGCCCGCTCGAAGCTCGGTGCGCTGCCAAGCTTCTCCGTCAGGAACCTTATCACCGAGCAGTTCTCGTTCACGAGTATCCGCTCGTTTTCGTCAACAAACCCGTGCCGACGCACGGGCGAGGGTATCTTGCATTCGCCGAGGCGCGGAACGTCCTGGGGATATGCCTCCGGATTGGCCAGTATCTTCTCTATCGTAGATGTCATATGCGAACTTCCCATATTGTGAAATGAAAGGCATGGCCGGCCGGCCGCGCCGTCAAAGCGCACATCCAAGGGCCAGATACAGCGCACCGATGGCGAGCGGGGCCGCGGCCGTCGCCCGAACCCGGCGGGGGGAGGCCGCGATCCATGCAAGCAGCTGCCTTATGCGCCATGGATAGAACATGCCGAACATGCCGGCGATCGCGCACGCATACGCAAACACCACGAGCGCCAGCCTCCACTGCGTATCCTCCAGCATTATCACAGGGAAAAGCTCCGCCGGGAAAAGCATCAGTATCGCCGAAAGGCCGCGAATCGGCAGGAGATTTGCCATCCACCAGCACGTCAGCCCGGCAAGCGCGACGGCCAGTATCCACAGCTCGAACGGGAACGCCTTCAGGAACCGGTCGAAGATCTCGATGCCTATCGTATCCAGCTCATAGGCCGTCCACAGCCACCCTGCCGCGCAGAGCGCCGCCCCGGCGGCGCGGCTGCGGGGAAACGCCACGAGCGCCCTTGCGGCAAGAGAGGGGCGCGCCACGGCGAAAAGGCCGTATGCGGCAAGAGGTACGCCAAGCACAAAAAACCATGAAATCATGCCGCGTATTATACCACAGTACACCTCATTTGGGCTGTGCGGAGAATCGCAGCGCATCTTCCTGCGAGCGCATGTACTCGCGGGCGAGGGTCAATCCCTCGACGGTATCCAGGCCGCCGACGGCATCGGCAAGTTCATTCCGAGAGATCGAATACCCCCCTGAAGCCGTGCGATGGGCGAACGACAAGTCAAAATCGCCGGGGTAGTTGAACAGCGTAACCACGGAATCGGCCAGGTTGCCGATCGGCGGCATGTCGATGTTCGAAGGATCGAAGCTGTACGAAAGCTCCGTGCCGACGCCCCTCCTGCTCTTTAGGCTCACACTTCCTCCACAAGCCTCGCACGACTGCTTGAGGAGCGGGAGTCCAAGGCCGACCCTTCGCCTGTCGTGCTTGCCGGGCTCTGTGTAGAAAGGATCGAACGCCCTGCGAACCGTCGGCGCATCCATCCCCTTCCCATTGTCCGACACCCTCACCTTGATGAGGTTTCCATCTTCGATGACGGAAACATCCACCCTGCTTGCGCCCGCCTCGATCGAATTCTGGGCAGTATCGGCGACTATATCCGCCAAGGTCGCGTGCATGCCTCCCTCACTTCTCGCATGGCGGCAGCTTCCGCAGCGCAATGGCGGCGGCGTACTGCGACAAACTCGTTGTGACTATCGCCACATTCTCGCGCCTTGCGGCCTCGGCCATGTCGGGCGGCACTGGACGGTCGTGGCAGACCACGATCACGGCGATCCCCACGAGCGTGCATACCGCTATCGTGTTGAGGTGGTTCTGGACGGTTATCAGGACGGATCCTTCGCCAGCGTGCCCCATTACGTCCGACAGCAAGTCGCCCGCATATGCGCACGACGCCTCCGCATTGGGCGCATCGACCGCGACCTTGCCGCCGACCGCCTCCGCTATCTCACTGATGGTCACCGCACCGGCTCCATTGCTTCCGTGGCGCAGGCATCACACTCTGACGAAGCCCGCGCCACATGCTCATCCGCGATTGCCGAGGAACAGCCTGTAGGCTTGATTGTTCGTGACATCCTTGAATGCATACCCAAGCGCCTTGAATGCGCGGTTCGCCGCCGCCCGCTCGTCCTGCGGGACCTGCATCCCCACCAGCACCTTCCCGTGGTCTGCGCCATGGTTGCGGTAATGGAAGAGCGTGATGTTCCAGCGGTTCGATATCGCCTCAAGGAAATCCATCAGCGCGCCTGGGCGCTCCGGGAACTCGAACGCATACGCGATCTCGTCCCTTATGCCACGCGTGTGGCCGCCGACCATGTGGCGGATGTGCTCCTTCGCGAGTTCGTCGTCCGAAAGGTCTATCGTGCCGATCTTCGAGGCTGCAAGCTGTTCTATCAGCCTTTTCGTCTCCGCACGGTCCGAGACCGCAAGGCCGACAAACACGTACGCCTTTTTTTCGTCGAAGTAGCGGTAGTTGAATTCGGTTATGCTCCTGCGGCCCAGCTTGCGTATGAAAGTCTTGAACGCACCGCGCTCTTCCGGGATGCGGCACTCCAGGATCGCCTCGCGGTGCTCGCCTATCTCGGTCTGCTCCGAGACGAACCGTATGCGGTCGAAGTTCATGTTTGCGCCTGAGACGATGCACGCATACGTCTCGCCCTGTTTCGCGACCTTTTTCGCGGCAGCGAGCGCAAGCGCCCCGGCGGGCTCGCAGATCGCCCTGGTGGCCTCGAACACGTCCTTTATCGCGGCGCAGGTCTCAGCTGTGGAGACCTTGACGATGCCGTCGAGGAAGCGGCGACAGAGGTCGAACGTTATGTGGCCCGGTTTTTTCACGCACACGCCGTCCGCAAAGAGCCCGGGCTCTTCAAGGACGACGATCCTCTTCGCGCGGATGGATCGGTCCATGCAGTCCGAATCCTCGGGCTCGACCCCAAACACCTTCACGGACGGACGCACGGCCTTGATGTATACCGCCACGCCTGCGGCGAAGCCGCCGCCGCCGATGGGGACGAACACGGCATCGAGTGCGCCGGGGTTCTGCCTGATTATCTCCATCGCCACGGTTCCCTGGCCGGCAATGACATCCTCGTCGTCATACGGAGGGATGAACGTGAGCTTGCGCTCCTTGACAAGCCTGTCAGCAGCTTCGGCGGCATCGGAATAACTGTCTCCCGCCAGGACGACCTGTGCGCCAAGGCCCTTGACCGCATTCACCTTTATCTCAGGAGTCGTCACCGGCATCACGATCGTCGCCTTGCATCCGAGCTTTCTGGCCGAGAGGGCCACTCCCTGCGCATGGTTTCCGGCAGAGGCCGCCAGCACGCCCTTCGCGAGGGCCTCCCTTGGAAGCTGGGACATCTTGTTGTACGCGCCGCGCAGCTTGAACGAGTGTACGCATTGGAGATCCTCGCGCTTCAGCAGGAACCTCGCCCCCAATTTGCGCGAGAGCCCTACAGCCTCATCCAGAGGGGTCTCGGAAGCCACATCGTAGACCCTTGAGTTGAGAATCTTCTTCAGGTATTCGACCTGCAGAGTTTTGTCATCCTTCTTCACCATTACACCTCCAAGAAAGCGTTAATTATACCAATTACCGCATCCAACATCAATCGCCGCCGGCGCAGACATGAGTTTCCGGCGCCACCAAGCATGCCCTTCCTGTCGAACGGAGGAGCGATCGTCAACCGCAGATGGCATCGTCACCCCTTGAAGATGACGAACTTGCGCATGAAGAAGTTGACGAAGAAGGAAACCACGATCTCTACCACAACGGCAACCGTAGTCATGATCGCGAACTGGTCGATCAGCACCTTCATGACGCCGAGAGCCATCAAGGTCGCGGCTGTGGATACCCCGAAGAACATCGCAAGCTCAATGTGCCATTTGTATTTCCCAGGCGTGAACACAAACCAGCGGTTCATCAGCCAGCAGAACACGTTGGCCACGACAAAGCCGCTGGCCGTAGCCAACGCGGCAAGCATTCCGCGGGAGGCATACCATGCCTCATTGCCCGTGAACGTGGCATGGGGCAGCCCAAAAAGCTTCACGGCAAAGTCGTCTGGGGTGAGACATTTCAGGCACGTTGCGGCAAGCACGTAGAATATGCCCGTCTGCACACAGGTCGACAGCACGCCGATTACGCCGTACTTCACGAATTGCGCGAACGGACCGCCATCGTGCGAAAGGAAACGCATTGCCCTCGACCATTTGTCCGAAACATTGCGTTCGCCATCAGCCATCACATCGCCATCCATCGCCAAACACTCCTCTACCGTTTGCGCGCGCGACGCTTGAACAGCGTGCGCACCTCGTTGACATAGGGACGGTCAGTAGATATCGATATGTGATCGATCCCGCTTCTGTTGAAGAACTTCATGAGATCATCCTCCTCTTCCGCCGCCGCTGTGGCAAAGGAATCGCGCACACGCCTATCCGACGTGTCCACAAGGACAAGTTCGCCCGTCTCGGGATCCTCAAGCTCCACAAGGCCTGCATCGGGCAGGTTCCGCTCGGCTGGATCGGACACCGCGACACACACCACATCGTGCCTTCTGGACATCACCTGGAGCAGCCTTTTCCAAGATGCCTGATGGTGCGAATCGCCGCCGTCGCCCGCATTTTCACCCTGTGCGCCGTAATCCTGAAAGTCGGACACGAGAAACACTACGCACTTCCGCTTCTGGACTCCGTTCAGGAAGCGGATTGCCCCGGCGACATCCGTACCGCCAACCGCATCATCCTCTGCGGCAAGCACCTCCCGTACAATGCGCATGACAGGTTGCCGTCCCTTGCGTGGAGGGATGAACTTCACTATCCTGTCCGAAAACAGGATCAGCCCTATCTTATCCTGGTTCCTTATCGCCGTGAGCGCCAGGAGGGCGGTGACCTCTGCGGCGAGCTCGGCCTTGGAACGCACTACGCTGCCGTACGACTGCGAGCCGGAAATGTCCACGAGGAAAAGCACGGTGAGTTCACGCTCTTCGCTGAAGCGCTTTATGAATGGCTCGCCTGTGCGTGCAGTGACGTTCCAGTCTATTGTGCGGACATCATCGCCGGGCACATAGGGACGCACCTCGTCGAATTCGACGCCCTGCCCCTTGAAGGTCGAGTGGTAGTCGCCCGCAAGCTGGTCGTCTATCAGCTTGTTGGTGAGTATCCTTATCTTCCCCACCTTCGCCATCAGTTCCTTTACGTCAGTCATGACAATCAGAAGCCTCCGTATCAAACATCGTCAGATTACGCTTTCAGCACCTGCCAGGTTCCGCCGTTGTCCGCGCCGACCCGCCGCAGACGGCCCTCCGCCTTGAACAGTCGGTGTCTGGCGCGTCCGAGGCCTTGCAATCGCGTCCGGCATTTCAACGCAAAGGTCGCAAAGGCGTTGACGCAAAGGACG
>SAMEA104315424__coassemble_1269_pt1 | contig 11919 bp, 7 predicted proteins | sample SAMEA104315424__metabat2_low_PE_034 | metagenome-assembled genome bin SAMEA104315424 (sample SAMEA104315424) | gut metagenome | biome: Monkey gut; feature: monkey-associated habitat; material: faeces | place: China | collected 2013 | reverse complement strand
GGAGTCCCCGCCGATGATGGAGACGGGCTTCGTCATCATGAACCAGCCGCACTTCATCTTGCCGGGGTAGTTGCCCTCGGCGAGGTGGATCACGTCGCCCGTCTCGGCCTTATCCAAGGCCTTCCACAGGTTCTTGAGCGGAGCCTCCTTCGTGCCCGCGTTCTTGTTCTTGCCGGTGGAGAGGGACACGTAGATGTCCGCCGCCTGTGCGCCAAATGCAACCGCCGCAGCCGTAGCCGCCAATAGCAACCTTCTCATCTTCTGATCCTTTCGTTAAGGTGTTACGATCTCTTCTAACATAGTCTACAACATGGTTTACGCAGACATTATATCAAAAATATTCGACGTGCGCGGACAACCAGAAACGGCAATGTCCGCCGATTTGGAAGAGCCTTCCCGGCGATGTACTTGCGATCCGGCTCCGACAACTTGAACCGGCTGCGGGACTTCGGCTGCGCCGGCTACTTGACATTGACCCTGACCCCGCCGGAACGGGAACACTCCACGTCGTACGACTTGCCGCACAGGCGCAGGTTCGACAGGCGCATGACATCGAGGCCCTTCGGCAAATGGGGATCAAACGAAACCGACAAGCTGTCGTCGATGCGGACCCCAAACAGCCCGAAGATGACGGTCTGGGCTATACACGCACCCTCAATGTTGCACTGGAGTGGCGTATCCCTGCGATAGTCCATCCTGTCCGCATACTGCGAGTCGCCCCAGTATGGAAGGGATGAGCCAAGCCACCTGAGCCGCATGAGTATGTCGTTCGCCTCATCGAAATGCCCGTCCCGGTAGAGCCTGTCGCAGATTGCGGGTGCAAACGATGGACAGGCCCCGGGGCCGCCATTGTCGACGTCGTCCTCGTCATAGGCGGAATCGAGCTTCGACATGGAGTGTACGCCATACTTCCCAAGGAACTCGTCCGGGTTCATGAGATGCTTCAGCAAAGCCTCCTCGACATCCCTGTCCAATACGTTCTCGCCATGGCCAAAGGCCTTGAACATCTGCATCGTGTAGCGCAAAGTAGGCTTGCCGTCCGAGCAAACCGCCCTGAACCATCCGGCGTCGGCATCCCAAAGCCTGTCGCGAACGAGCCTTTTCAGGGCCTCGGCCCGCGAAGCGAGATCCACGGACGGATCGTGGCCGGCCATGCGGCAAAGCCGATCCGCCATGCGCAGCAGCGCGATGCGCCGCAGGTTCAGATCGGGCATCACGCCGTCATACAGGCAACCCTTGCGAAGCTCAAGATGCGTCCGGCCGGCCTCGCCATAGTCCGCCAGCACGGCCGGCTTGGACAGGTCGTCATGGGCGAGCGCCATGTCGACCACCCACCCGGCGATCGTCTTCCCGCCAAACTGCTCCTTCAGGAAGGCCAGGTCGCCCGTCTCGCGCACGTAGGCATCGATCAGAAACACCACCTTCTCCTGGTTTATCGGATAGTACGGCCCCTGCGGGGAACCGTCGGACGGCGCAAGCGCAAAGCACTTCTCGAGGTCGAGCCGCAAGAAGGCCTTCAGGTGGCTCTTGAGCGCCGCCGGATCGACAATCGGCCACAGCTTGTACGGACCGCCGAAATTCCAGAGGTAGCAGCAGGTGCAACCGCCGTTCATGCCGCCGGTGGCATAATATGGGCGAAGGGAAAACGACTGCACATCCCACCGGGTCAGCAGCAGGTGAAGAAGCGAACGCCGGTAAAGCTGCACAAGGGCGGGATCGTCGCACTCGAAGTCAGGCACCTTTGCCGCAAGCCCCCGGACGCGGCCCCTCCATTCGCCAATGCTCCCCTCGATGCACCGTTGCGGATCCCCGATGCACTCGCGCACGAGCCGCGAGGCGGCATCCGGCTCCCCGATCGACAATGCCACATGGAACGTCCGGCGCCCGCCCGGCGGCACGTTCTGGAGCCTCGACTCGTTCCCCGCCCCGAGTGACCAGCGCACCGCGATGCGGGCGGGCATGCCGCCGTCTATCTCGATGTTTCCGTCGCGCCGCACCTGTTCCCCGACTGGCTTGCCGAATCCCCAGTGTTCGCGGCGGCCGACGGTGCCGGCCACGTCATAGCGCAGGGAGAGGTCCGCCGGGATCCGGTTGCCGTTCTGAACCGACACCTCAAGTACCGCTGCGCTCGCGCCGGCGACAGGAACAAGCCGGGTACGGATGCGCCAGCCATCCTTCTCGCCACGGCGCACAAGCGCCTCCGGCCTCCACGTGTAGCCGCTTGCGACGACCCTGCGCCCGTTGAAGAGAAGGGCAAGGACAAAATCGTTGCAGAAGTACGGAGGCGCGTAAAGCCCCTTCACGAGCGACACGTCCTCGATGCGTCCATTCAGGGTGATGTGCCCGTTGACGAGCCCGAGGTCATTCGGGGATATGATGCTTGCGGCACTCTCGATCGCAAACGACGAATCAAGCCTTTCGGCAAAGGCGCACCTATCGCCGAGACAGCTGAGCGAGAGCAGCGGGAAGGCGGCCGATGCGATTATGACGCGAACTTTCATGGCGTTGCCTCACAAACCTTAAGATTCCGATTGCATTGTCGGCAAGACTACGTTAGCGGTCGTGATTCACGCGGGAAAGCCTCGCAACGGCAAAGCCGAGTCCCCGCAGTTTTACGGCAAGGAGTGACTTGCCGACCAACGACACCTCCCCGCCCAGAACGGATTGGGACTCGGAATACTCCTCGCGAACCCCAAGCTTCGCCGCCACGGGCCCATACGTCCGATTGGCCACAAGCAGCCAGTCGCACCCATCGCCCTGCCATGCGCGAACGGCGACGTCCGCAGGGATTCCGCCAACCTTCATCGGCGATGGATCGCAAAGAATCACAGACTCCATACGGCGGACGTCTTTCAGCACATCGCAATAGCAACGCCAGTTGGACTCGCGTTCCGCAGGCTCCTGGCGCGAATGGAAGTCGTAGAAGGAATAGAGGATCAACCCGTTTGCGCCGCCGGCGATCGCCTGCCAGCACATTGAGGAGAACTCTTCCTTCGTTGGCAGACGCGCCTTCTCCCCGGCGGGAACCCCGTTCGCGAACCATTTCCAGCTGAATGCCTGAACGACCTGCCACATTGCCCTGGAGCCGAACATCCCCTCTCGACAGCTCTCCGCCCAGCGGGAAGCGATGCCTACGTCGTTCATCCCGCCAAGATTGCCTATCGGATACGGATCCATGCCGATTATGTCATATGTGGACAGGAACGCGCGTGTCTGGCTCGGCTTGTCTGTCACCGCATAGACTGGATGGTCTGGATCTATCTCATGCGTCCATTTCGTGGCCAACCGTATGTCGGGAAGGATGGATAGGGGAGCTTCGTCATTGTTGTACCAGCCAAGCGTCGCTGGATGATCCTTCCAAGCGCGGACCACATTCTCTATGGCGACGCGCCCTGCCGATTTGTCCGCCGATGGATCCGCCGTTATCACCTTGATCTCGTCACGGATGTCGATGATGACACGCAAGCCCCTGCCCCAGAACTCATCGAGGATGCGCTTGCTTATCCCATGATTGGAAAGCTTGACGCAGTTGAACGGCCCTTGCATGTAGAAGTCCAATTGGGCGGGACTCATGGAATGGGTGTATGCGCCTATCGGGAAGAAACGACGGCCTTCAACAATGGCGAACCGTTGTTCATCTATGCTGACCCTGCGTTGTGCGGGCCTCTTTTCCCGTGTAAACACAAGCGAATCCGAGCCAAGGGTCTCGCCCCCCTGCGCCTTCAGCGAGAAATCCACAGGATGCCTACCGGGCGCAAGGTCGGAAACCGGCAGCTCAAGCATCGCCAAGTCGGCCGAGGCCAAGCGCGTCCGGCGCAACTGACGCGTTCCGTCCGCCCCAGCGAACGCGAACTCGCCGACAAGCCCGTCAAGATCATGCCTCAACGGGTTGAAGCACACGCGCGCGAAAAAGCGCACCGTGCCGGAAACGGCTGAATCCCGGTACGCCGACGACACCAAATACTCAACTGCCCTGCTGCCTGATTTCTCTACTCTGAAATCGTCAAAGCGAACGCGTCCGGAGGCACCTGGCTTGGCGTAGACGTATATCCGAAGCGTTGCCGCGCCTGACGGCAAAGGAGGTGTGCCGCCATCATACCGCACCCACCCTTCGCTGACGGAAGGGTGGTTGTCTATCCGCCTCGACGCGCCGGAATTGTCTATCCACTTGCCGTCCGCCGTGAACCAGTCTAGGCCAAAGCTCCATTCCCCCGACCTTATCGCCTCCACGTTTACGCGGCCTGAGACCTTGTAGGAGCCCCCAGGCTCAACCGGAATCGAGAAGGAGGCCAACGTCTTCTCGCACGGCGCGGACGCCTCCCACACAAGGCAACGAGATTTCCCCACTCCGCTCCCGCCCTCTATGCGCCAAGCTCCATCATTCGGTATGCTCCACCCCTTTGACGGCGGCTCCGATTCGAAGCCTCCGTTCGTGAACAGGCTCGCAAACGCGACACCCACGGCAATCGCTGAGCACGACATCGCATTCCCCCTTTCGGTTCACCTATCTCACGACAACCGCCATTCCGCCGTCGAAGCGCCACTTCCACTTGAGCCTCACAGGCGCATCCCCCTCCGCATGGACATACGATGTCTCCGGCACAAGCACGGGAGGGGTCCATGCTGAATCGACAAGCCTCTCCAAAGTGTAGCCAACAGGCGTGTACGGCTCCACTCTCCCGTTGACGACCCGAACGGTTGGGGATGCGGAGAACGTCCAGCTCCCCTTCACCGTGTACGCCCCTGAGTCCGGCGTGCTTCCCAAGCCCCGCTTGTTGGCGACAACCAAGACGTTCGTCGTGGTCAACCGCCCATGGAACCTCGCTTCATCCGCCTCCCTGTTCTGAAGAAGCTCGGCGTTGGTCAGCTTGCGCGAATAGATGCGCAGCGCATGGAAATCGCCAGTCATGAAGCCGTAATCCCTCTGCCCCCCGATCGCGAAGTCCGGGTTGGCGTACTCCGCGTGAGCCGTGCGCCGCACGCTAACGGAGCAGGAGGGCGACTCCCAGTCCGTCCCGTGCGTCTCGTACACGCCGTCGGCGTCCATGGCCCCGCTCCAGTAGTCGCCCCTCCAAGGCCCGAGCGAGCGCGGCGCCGCACCCGCGAGCGCGGCCGTCGTCCAGTGGGTGTTCAGCTCCGAGCCGTAGACGAGGGCGCACTGAAGGTTCTTGGAGCCGCGAAGCGGCAGCTGCGTCACGGCGGACGGGACAGTTATCCCGGTCGCCATCTGTATCGTGAACTCGAGCCCGAGCGACGGCGCGACGTACGGCGTGTTCCACTGCGAGCCGCCGGCGAAGCGGTAGGCATTCGCCGTCCATCCGCCCTCCATGCCCGCCTCGACCGCCGTCAGCGACAGGGTGTCGTTGCCGTTGCCGGAGACGTCCGCCCAGACAGACGCGGCCGGATCGTGCGGCCTGTCCGCGCCGGCATTGCGTATGCCGTCGTAGAACGCAACGAGCCCCGATTGGACATAATCGTCTACATCCCAAGTAGACTTAAGCGCACAATGGGCCGGAAGCGAACAGGCCGCACCCGACGCCGTCAGCAGCAACGCAACAAGATCGTTCCTCATAGACTTAGCCCCCATTTATTTAGACGCCGCGATTATAGCACATCGACCAATGTTTTACAGTCATTATCAGGCCCAAAATAATTTACATTTCAGGCACATGCCGTGATATAATCTCCCGCATGAAAGCACACGCCCCAGATGTACTCCTCGCCCTGCCGATGTTCCTGCAGGACGGCCTCGACAAATACAACGGCATCATGCGCTTCCTCTGCGAACGCAGGATAAAGTGGAACATCCGCTTCGACAGGCTCGCGCCGAACTGGGACCAGCCGAGCAATGGCGAGATCCCGGGGTTCGACGGCGTAATAGCCGACGGCCTCGCCCCCGATTCCAACAAGCGGGAATACCTCAAGTGCCGGATGCCGCTTGCCACGATCGACTGGTTTGACTGCTGCCGGTGCCCGCGCAGGCGCAAGATCGCAAGCATCAACTCCGACTCCGCCGAGATCGGCAGGACAGCCGCGAAGACTCTCCTCAAGTTTGGGGAATTCGCCTCGTATGCGTTCCTTCCGCAGCCGGACTCCCCCTGCTGGTCGACGGAACGGGGCCGCGCATTCTTGCGCTACCTCAGGGGCAGGCACATGAATCCGGAGACGATCGACACGTCGCGTCCGATAGGCCCGCAGCTGCGCGACCTGCCCAAGCCGGCCGCCGTGTTCGCCGCGCACGACACTATTGCCGCCATCGCCATAAGGGACGCTCGCAATGCGGGGATCTCGATACCGAACGACATGTCTGTGCTCGGGGTCGACAACGAGCGCCTCACCTGCCTGCACACGGATCCTCCGCTTGCGACGATACAGCCGGATTTCGAGCGGGCGGGCTATCTTGCCGCGTCAGCGCTTGACCGCATGATGAGAGGCGAGCACGCGGGCAGGACCCACCTCTACCACGTGAAGGCGACGGTGATGAGGAGTTCCCTCGGCCATGCGGGTACTGGCGGGAAGCTCGTGCAGCGGGCGATGGAGCTCATCAGGGACCACGCCCTGGAGTACAGGGGCGTCGGCACTTACGCCGCCCAGCTGAAGGTTTCGCGCCGGCTGCTTGACAGACGCTTCCGGCAGATCACGGGGCGCAGCATCCTTGATGTCGTGCAGGAAACGAGGCTTGAGAACGTCTGCTCGCTGCTAAGGTCGACCCGGCTCCCGATCTCCGAGATATGCAAGACCGTCGCGTTCGGCTCCGGCACGTACCTGCTCCGTCTTTTCAGGGACAGGATGGGCATGACGATGCGGGCATACCGCAAGTCCCGCCAATGCGGCGGGTGAAGCCTCCATTTCACCTGCGACAACTCTTCCACGCCATCGCGGGGGCATCCCCCAGAATATGCCCTCGGCCTGATCTGCCGGGGGTGAAGGCTGGGGCAAGAGACGGGGTACGATCCCGCAACCCTCAGATCCACAATCTGATGCTCTACCAATTGAGCTACTCTCGCCACTAAGGGTTCAAAAAAGTGGACATAGTATACCAAAAAACCCGATCTGCAACAATCTCATTTTTCATCATTTTTTAGTCGCGCCCGACAGCTGCCGCTCAAGGGCCTTTATCTGGTCGCGAATGTATGCCGCCCGCTCAAACTCAAGGGCATCCGCAGCCTCCATCATCTCGCGCCTGAGGTCGTCTATCACCTCCTGCTCAATCGCCCCCGTGTCCCTGAACTTCCTGCCCTTCGGCTTATCGGGCTTTCCACTCCTGAACACATACACGGACTCGTTGATCGTGCGCTTCACAGACCTCGGAGTGATGCCATGTTCGCGATTGTAGGCCATCTGTTTTTCTCTATGGTAGCGCGTTATGTCTATCGTTTCCCGAATCGCATCCGTCTCGTGGTCCGCGTAGAGAATCACACGCCCATGTTCGTGACGCGCACAGCGCCCCGCCGTCTGCACCAACGATGTGGTGGACCGAAGGAACCCTTCCTTGTCCGCATCGAGTATGGCCACAAGCGCCACCTCCGGGAAGTCAAGCCCTTCCCGCAACAGGTTTATCCCCACGAGCACGTCAAACTCGCCCTTCCTCAACCGGCCAAGGATGGCCACCCGCTCCAGCGCATCTATGTCGCTATGGAGATATTCCACCCGGATCCCAGTCTCGTGCAGGTAGGCCGTGAGGTCTTCGGCCGAACGCTTGGTGAGGGTCGTCACCAGCACCCGGTCGCCGTTGGCCGCAACCTTCCGTATCTCTTCCATGAGGTCATCCACCTGATTCTTCAGCGGACGCACCTCTATTTCCGGATCGAGGAGCCCTGTCGGGCGTATGACCTGCTCCGCGACGGTCTTTGACACGGAGTATTCGTAGTCGCCCGGCGTAGCCGAAGTGAACACGATCTGGCGCACCTTCTGCTCGAACTCTGCGAACTTTAGAGGTCTGTTGTCCTTCGCGCTCGGAAGCCGGAAGCCGTAGTCCACAAGCTTTTGCTTGCGGGCCTGGTCCCCGTTGTACATTGCGCGGATCTGCGGGACCGCAACGTGCGATTCGTCGATGATCGTAAGGAAGTCATCGGGGAAATAGTCGAGCAGGCATTCAGGGGGCTCGCCCGGGGCCCGGCCCGTCAAGGGACGCGAATAGTTCTCTATGCCGTTGCAGTATCCGAGCTCGCGCATCATCTCGATATCGTACTCGGTCCTTTCGCGGATACGCTGGGCCTCTATGAATTTCTTAGCCCCCTCGAAATACCTGAGACGATCGGCAAGCTCAAGCTCTATGCGCCTGTATGCAGCCTCCATCTTGTCCTTCGGCATCACGAACTGCTTTGCGGGAGTTATTACAACGGCGGGCATCGACACCCCGGCTTTTCCTGTCAGCGGATCGATCGAGCGTATGGAATCCACCTCATCGCCGAAGAACTCGATGCGTACGCCCTCCACCGCATACGCAGGGAACACGTCCACCACATCCCCGCGCACCCGGAAGTTGCCCTGCACGAAATCCATGTCGTTGCGGACATACTGGGCCTCGACGAGACGCGCGATCAGGTCGCCGCGCCCCTTCCCTTCGCCCACCTTGGCCCGTACCGCGAGATTGCGGTATTCCGTCGATTCCCCGAGTCCATAGATGCACGAAACGGATGCGACGACTACCACGTCCTTGCGCGCGATGAGGGAATTGGTGGCCGAAAGCCTGTACCGCTCTATCTCCTCGTTGATCGCCGCATCCTTCTCGATGTAGGTGTCGGTCTGCGGGATATAGGCTTCCGGCTGGTAATAGTCGTAGTAGGAGATGAAGTACTCCACGGCATTGTCCGGAAAGAACTCCTTCAGCTCCGAAAAAAGCTGCGCCGCAAGGGTCTTGTTGTGGGACAGGATGAGCGTAGGGCGGTTCCACCGCTCTATGAGGTTCGCCATGGTGAATGTCTTGCCCGACCCCGTCACTCCCTGCAGCACAAGCCTGTCTTCCCCGGACGACAGCCCCTTCAGCAGCTTCTCAACCGCGGCAGGCTGGTCGCCTGTCGGCTTGAATGGCGCATTTAACCTGAACAGTCTTTCAGCCATGGCCCTGTGCCTCCATGTTCAATCTCTGGCATGATCGCGAACCGCTTACCACACATGACGAAAACGCCATGCAAACGCTAATCATTTGCATGGCGTCCTCTTCGCCATTCCATGCGATCCGAAGCGGATCACATCGCGGACTGCATGGTGCGCGGCGGCAATCGCGTCGCCGCGCGCCTCAGCAGCCGCTATGCCCGTGCATCGGCATCGGCCATGGCGGCGCGCCTGCTCAGCTTGATGCGGCCGCGGTCATCCACGCCTATGCACTTCACGAGCATCTTGTCGCCGACCCTGCAAACGTCCTCAACGGAGTTCACGCGCTTGTCGGAGAGTTCGGAGATGTGGCAAAGCCCATCCTTGCCCGGAAGTATCTCCACGAACGCACCGAACTCCTTGATGCCGGTGACCGTCCCCTCGTATATCTTGCCGGGCTCGGCCTCCGCCGTTACGGCGTTGACCTCGGCCTTTGCGCTCTCCATCATGTCGCCGGTGGTCGCAAAGATCGACACAACGCCATAGTCGCCATCTTCCTCGATGTCGATCTGGGCGCCGGTCTTCTCGCAGATTCCGCGAATGGTCTCGCCGCCCTTTCCGATCAGCGCGCCAATCTTGTCGGCGGGGATCTTGATGACCTCCATGCGCGGAGCGTACTTGTTGAGTTCCTTGCGCGGGGCAGGGATCACGCTCTCCATGAAGTCGATGATCTTCAGGCGGGCGTCGTGCGCGGCCTTGACGGCGCCCTCAACGAGATCCCACGTAAGGCCGCGGAGCTTCAGGTCCACCTGGAAGCCAGTGATGCCCTTGCGGGTGCCGCCAACCTTGAAGTCCATGTCGCCGCAATGGTCCTCGGCGCCGAGAATGTCCGTGACAAGGACCTTCTGGCTCTGGTCGGCATTCGTGAAGAGGCCGATCGATATGCCGGCGACAGTCCGCTTGAGCGGCACGCCCGCATCCATGAGGGCGAGGCAGCCATTGCAGATGGAGGCCATCGACGACGAGCCGTTGGAACCCATGATTTCAGAGACGACGCGAATCGAATACGGAAACTCGTCGGGCAGCACCTCGGCGATCGAACGCTCCGCGAGCGCACCGTGGCCGATTTCGCGGCGGCCTGTGGAACCGAGACGGCCAACCTCGCCAGTGCAGTACGGCGGGAAGTTGTAGTGCAGCATGAACCGCTTCGAGAGCGGACCGCCCGTCACGGAATCAAGCTCCTGCGCATCCTTCTTCGTGCCGAGCGTGACCGTCGCAAAGGACTGCGTCTCGCCGCGCGAGAAGACCGCCGAGCCATGCACCCTCGGCAGAACGCCGACCTGCGCCGCAAGCGGACGGATCTCATGCTGGGCGCGGCCATCTATGCGAAGCCCCTTCTCCAGCACGTTCTTGCGAACCGTCTCGATCTCAAGCGCGTCAAAGAGATGCACAAAACCGACGGCGTCAATCTCCGGCCACTTCTCGGAGACCTTCTTCAGAAGATCGTCCTTGATGGCGCTTACCTTGCCCTGGCGCTCAAGCTTGCCCTTGATGAGCAATGCGGCCGAAAGCGCTTCACCGCCTTCCGCGCGCATGAAGTCCATCTTGTCGGCAGGCTGAGGGACATCCGCGATGACCTTATCCGGCTTGCCGAGGGCCCTGCGCATCTCGATCTGGAGATCGATGATCTTCTCGACCTCCTCATGGGCGCGCTTCAGCGCCGCCACGAAATCTTCGTCGGATATCTCGCAGGCCGAACCCTCCATCATGAGGAACTTGCCGCGAATGCCCGCATAAAGCAGGTCGATGTCGCTTTTGGCCTTCTGCTCGTGCGTAGGGTTGATTACCCATTCGCCGTCAACGCGACCGATGCGCACACATCCGATCGGCCCCATGAACGGGATCTCGCTGATGTGGAGCGCCGCAGACGCGGCATTGACGGCCAGAAAATCAGCCTCGCGCGTCCCGTCGGACTGGATGAGCATGGAGTTGACCTGCACATCGTTGTAGTAACCATCTGGGAAAAGCGGACGGATCGGACGGTCGCACATGCGGGCCGTGAGGATTTCCTTCGAGCTTGGACGCGCCTCGCGCTTGAAGAACCCGCCGGGGAACTTGCCTGCGGCGTAGAACTTCTCGCGGTATTCACACTGGAGCGGGAAGAAATCAATTCCTTCGCGCGGCGTATCCGTGTTGGTCACGGCGGTAAACACCGTGTTGTCACCGTACGATACGGTGACCGCCCCTGCCGCCTGCTGCGCCAGGAGCCCCGTCTCGATGACGAGATCCTGCCCGCCTATCGAAACCTTAAACTGTTTTGTACCTTCCATTGGAAACCATTCCCCTTAGCGGCGCAGCCCCAGCTTCTTGATGAGATCCTTGTACTTCGCCTCGTCTTCCCGCTTGAGGTAGTTGAGGAGTTTGCGGCGGTTGTTCACCTTGCGGATCAGACCATAGCGGGAGGAATGATCCTTCTTGTTCTGCTTGAGGTGCTCGGTGAGCGCCAGAATCTCCTTCGTCAACGTCGCAACCTGAACTTCGGAGGACCCCGTGTCACGGTCGTGACGTCCGAACTCGTTGCGCACCAATGCCTTGTCTATCATTTCTTGTTCCTGTTCTTTTGTCTTGGTAAGCTGTGTTTCATCGATCGCCAACACCGCAACCGCTCCCTCGCCGCGCATATTGGCAAATTTAGACCACGACAGACGAAGGCAACCCACCCGTTGGTGAGAAAACCGCGAGAGGGAACGAATCCTTAGTCGGTCGCAGATGGATGTGTAAGATACCATAACGCCCGCTTCACCGCAAGCATAATGTTTACACCACTGGTAATGGGTTAGTCGAATGTGCGGACTGAAGCAGCCCATCCGGCTAAAAAAGAAT
>SAMEA104315424__coassemble_1259_pt1 | contig 12012 bp, 8 predicted proteins | sample SAMEA104315424__metabat2_low_PE_034 | metagenome-assembled genome bin SAMEA104315424 (sample SAMEA104315424) | gut metagenome | biome: Monkey gut; feature: monkey-associated habitat; material: faeces | place: China | collected 2013 | reverse complement strand
GGTCGTCCGTCGAGTAGAGCCAATACCAGCCGCCCTTCTTACCGCCAGACACCGTAATCGTCCACGTTCCGTCACCCTCTGCGGCAAGGGCGGTTATGGATATCTCGCCCAGATCGACGGCTCCGTCCGCCTTCGGCTCCCAGACGCTGACGATCTCGTCGCCCGCATTCGCCATGATGCGGGTTTCCGCGACAAGCGCGCCATTTACACACCCACACTCCACCAGTGGAATCCGTACAGGAAGATGCACAGCCAAGAACCACCGCAGGCGAATAGCCCGTGTTCTCGCCCCAGACGAAACCGGACGGAGGGGGCAGTTCGTCCTGCAGATCGCTTGGGGACGCGCTCAACGTAAACGTGTACTCCACGGGGTCGGCCGGGGCCTCGCCGCCATTCCTGTATACGGCCGAAACCGTAATCGGCTCATCCACCGTAAACGAGACGGCAGTCTTGTTCTCGTTATAGTAGGCTGTGTCCATGTCCTCGGCATATTCGCCGGACTTCCCTTCGACATTCCACTCGGAGAACGCATAGCTGCCGACCTGGCCTTCGGCCTTGATCGTCGCCACAGCCCCCGCCTCCACCCAGCTTTCCGCAGGAGTCACCGCGGAGGCGAATGCCGCCCCGGAAATGTCGGCCGAAGCCTTCACCAGATAGTGCGAAGCCTCCCACACCCAGGTGAGCGTCACCTCATCGCCTGAAAACAGCCGGATTTCCGCCTCCGCCCCACCCGTGAAGTTGGTCAGGCTCTCCGCAGACACGACTTCATTGGTCGTCCATCCTATGCAGGACATGACTACGCCCTCGCTACGGTTCGTCACCGCCGCGGGGGCCGAGAAAACCGCATATTCGCCGTTCGTCCACGAGTTTGCGGTGACGCCATAGCCGCAAGTCACGTCGCCAAGCTCGCACGAGCGAACCCCGTCCAGGATTTCGACGCCCTTCACCGTTACCTTGATGCCAGAAACGTTGCGAAGGTACGAATCGTAGCCCTTCTCCATCGCCGGAAGCACCGTGTTGGTTATCGCAACGGTATTCGATTCGGAGAACGTATACACGATCTCCCCGGTCTCAAGAATATCCGTACTGGGGTCTATGAAGTTCTCGTACGCAAGGCGTCCATTCGATGCAGTCCACCTCTCGTTCGGGTCGAAGATGTTCGGATCGAAGATGCCGAGCGCGGGATCGCCATCGGGTCTGTTGACGTCAGCGGCCTTCACGTTGTTGTAGACGATGACGTACCGGTTTGACATGTCGGTAGTCTCGTCCAGCCAATAGATGTATTCCATGAGGGCGTTGGACCGCGGGCCGCCGGATCGGCCGCTCACGAGCATGAGGGCCTTGCCGTCCCTCTCGGCGGCGGCCTTGCCGGACTCCAGCGTGTAGCGCACGTCGGTGTTGAGGACGGACAGCCCGATCTCGTCGGGGATCGCGACGTTGAGCCCTTCCAGCTGGGTCTCCTCGTCGTCAAGCGCGGCGGCGTCGAACGGGGTGATGGGCGCGTACTTGCCGCGCGGCGCGTAGCCGATGCGGAGGTCGGTGATGGACGTCGGAATGCGCACTCCGAAGAATCCGTTGGCGTTCACAGGTGCGGCGACCACGACACCGTTCGTCACGTAGCCCGGAAGCTCAAGCTCCACGCCCGGGATGTTGGCGGAACCATACACGGGGATCACGGCCTCGTCCTCAAATCCGATCATCGTGATCGCCTCATCCACAAAGCTGAACGCCTGTACGGTCGGGAACTTGTACCAGGCGTCGGCAGATCCCGACCACCCCATGAACACCCGGCAAAACTGGTCGCCATCCGGATCGCGGGCATATCCGCAGGCAACGACCGCGTGACCTCCCGAAGACCCCTGAATGCCCAGCACCACGGGTGCGCCGCACCAGTTCTGCGCATATACCGTCTTGGTGAACTGGTTTTCGTTGTCCGCATCCTTCTCGCGACTGAAAGTGACGTGCCTTGCGGCCTTGAAGCCATAGGTCTTGAATGCGTTGACGAGGCTGCCGAGCATCGCGCCGGACTCGCCGTCGGACCAGGCCATATCGACGAGCACGCCCATGTTGAAGGCAACCCGCCCCAGAAGATCGATGCCCGCATCGTCAAGTGTATCGCTCCCCTCCTTTGACCCGCCGTAGGACTTCGGAAGAATCGACCAGTCGAGGACCCCGGACCTCGTGTTGCAGTACTGGGCAGGCGCCGGCTTGCTGTTGTACGTCGGCTCCCCCTTCACCACGCCGACGTCGTTCGTGCAGTTGAAGAACTGGAGGATCGCGGAGCCTGCCGTGGCGACGCATCCGCAAACGGCGTTCCCGGGCGTGTACTTGTTGTAGCAGTATTTCCCGTTCACGTGGCCCTGGTTCCAGTGGGTATACCGCCCGCCGCTCTCGAAGCCGTCCACGATGCGCCGCACGTAGGGGCTTTCATCCCCATTCTCAAGCGTGAGAGCCTGCGTACGGAAGCCGCCGGAACCGCCCACGCCATATTTCGCCCACTGCGCATTCGCCGCCGCGACCGCCTTCCTCACGCCGTCCGAGACGGATGCGGCGGACGCGGACGCGGACGGCGACGAACGCCGGCCGCCGATCGCAGACGCCCTTACAGCCCCGATCACCGAAAGGCGCTTCTCCATGTCGGCCTTGAGGATCGAAGGCAGCGGATGACCTTCCGGGAACTTTCCGCCGAACTTCTCGAGAACCGCGACAACAAGATCAAGGTCGCTATCAGGCGAGGCTATCACCGCGCCGCCATCGCTCATCCGCACAATCCAGTACAGGACAGTCTCGCCGTCATCTGCGTAGACGGCCCTTGCGGACGTGGCTTCGCCACGGCGGGCAAACGTGGAACCGTTCGCCGAAGACCATGCCGAGACCGCGCTGATCACCTCATTGGACGACACGGATGCCGCCTGAACACCAAGCGCCATCATCGTCGCCACCAGCGCAACGACATGAAGTTTTTCATCGAAGATCATGCGTATCACCTCTTCATGGGTACAATCCACCTAATAAATGTTCGGTAGTTTACCACTAACCAACCGCGAAAACAAGGGGAAAGTATAGAAATGTAGTGGGTAGTTGGCAGTTGGTAGTGGGTAGTGGATAGATGGTAGTATTTACGATTTGCGATTTTCGATTTACGATTGCATTTAGGGATTTGCGATTTTTCGATTTACGATTTGCGATTGCATTTGGCCATTTGGAGATTGATTTGGGGAGAAATGCGGGAGGGTCGCACTTGTTGCGACCGCCCATACGTGGCGACATATCCCCCGAACGAAGTCCGTTTTCCCAACGCCGTTTCCGGTCGAGCGGGAGCTCGACCCTCCCGTTGTCGGTCGCGACAAGCTCGACCCTCCCGTTGTCGGTCGCGACAAGCGCGCCCCTCCCGTCGCAATGCACAACGATGGCGGACACGAGGTAAATCATCAAATCCCCAAATGCAATCGCAAATCGCAAATCGCAAATCGCAATTCCTACACCCTAATCCCATACCGCTCGAGTTTGCGGTAGATCGTGCGGCGGGCTATGCCCAGCCGCTGGGCGGCCTTGGTGAGATTGCCGCCCACTTCGTCCAGGACGGCCAGTATCCTGGCCTTCTCCGTCTCCTCGAGTGTGCCGGCCGAAGGTATCGGCAGCGCACCAGCCGTGCGCTTCATGTCGTCCGGCACATCATCCACCCCGAGTTCGCCCGTGGGCGAAAGCACGCACATCTTCTCCACGGCATTGCGCAGTTCCCGCACGTTCCCCGGCCAGGAATACGCCTCCAGGAGCCTCATGGCATCGGGCGAGACCGATTTGCCGCCGAACTCCTTCAGGAAGCGGTTCACCAGAAGCGGCACGTCGCCAGCGCGGTCTTTAAGTGCAGGCAGATGGATGTCTATCACGTTGAGGCGGTAGTACAGGTCTTCGCGGAACTTCCCGGCGTGGACGTATGCCGCCAGGTCGCGGTTTGTCGCCGCCACGATGCGGATGTCCGTCTTTACGGTCTCGTTCGACCCCACGCGCTGGAACTCGCGCTCCTGCAGTACGCGAAGCAGTTTCACCTGAAGCTCCAGGGGCATCTCCGATATCTCGTCAAGGAATATCGTCCCGTGGTTCGCCGCCTCGAAGCGCCCAAGACGCCTTGAAACCGCCCCGGTGAACGCGCCCTTTTCATGTCCGAAAAGCTCCGACTCGAGCAGGGATGGGCTTATGGCGGCGAACTCCACGGCCACGAACGGACCCTTTGCGCGGGGCGAAAGGCTGTGGATGGCGTGCGCGACAAGCTCCTTGCCCGTGCCGCTCGGCCCCTCAAGCAGCACTGTCGCATCCGTGGGCGCCGCCTGCTTAACCATGCGGAACACCTTCTGCATGGCGGGAGAATTGCCGACGATGCCGTCAAATCCGTATTTTTCGTCGAGTTGGGCCTTGAGGCCCTCGACTTCGGCCTCAAGGCGATGGGCCTTGAGGGCCTTTTCGATCCTCAATTCGAGCTGGTCGAGGTCCACCGGCTTCGTCAGGAAGTCATCGGCCCCGTCCTTCATGGCTGCAACGGCCTGGTCTATCGATCCGAAAGCCGTGAGGAGCACCACCGCGAGATTCGGGTTTGACGCCTTTGCGGCCTTCATAAGCGTAATGCCGTCCTCCCCCGGCATGCGGATGTCAGACAGCATCAGCCTTATCGATGCGTCGGACTCCAGTTGGCGCATCGCCAGCTCGGCATCTGCGGCGGTTGAGACCTCATACCTGTCCGCAAGGGCCCGCGCCATGAAATCCCGCGTATCCTTCTCGTCGTCGACAATCAGTATCTTCTCTTTCATGTCAGCTCCCTCACCCGCTTTTCGAGGCGCGGCAACCTCACCGTGAACGTAGTGCCTTTGCCCGCCTCGCTTGAGACCTGGATTTCACCGCCATGGGCCGCAACGATCCGCTTTGAGATCATAAGCCCCAGCCCCGTGCCCCGTTTCTTCGTGGTGCGATACGGCTCAAACAGCCTCGCAAGCGTCTTATCGCTCATTCCAGCACCAGAATCACGAAATATCACAGATACAGAAGTGTCGTCCACTTTGATTTCAATCATGAGGCTTCCGCCGTCCTTCATAGCCTCAAGCGCATTCTTCATCAGGTTGAAGAACACCTGCTCCATCTGGGCCCGATCTATGGCGACCATCGGCATCGTGCGGGGAAGGTCGATGGCTACGCCGATCCGGCGATCCTCGAACACGTTCTTGAGTGCGGCGAGCGCATCCTTGAGGGAATCGGCCGCGAAGCCCGGCGCAAGCCTCGCCCTTGCGGGACGGAATGCGCCGAGGAATTCGCGGATGATGCCGTTCAGCCTCTCAAGTTCCCTCTGTGCTATGGACAAGTCGTTCTCCTGGGGATACCTGCGCTTCAGCAGCTGGAGGTTCAGGGAAAGGGCGTTTAGCGGGTTGCCTATCTCGTGGGCCATGGAAGCGGCCATCTCGCCGACCGCATCCGCCCTTCCGCTTTCGATCGCGTCGGCATCCTGTGCGCGTTTCTCGGTCACGTCACGAAGCTTTATCACGTTCCCGATACGCTTCACCTCGACGATGCGGTGTTCCGGATATGTGATCTCCATCTCCTTCACGGAAATGCCGTCCGCCTTGGCGTTGCCGCCCGGCAACGGCTCTTCATCCAGGCCAAGCAAAGGCACGAGTTCCCGTCCGGCGGCGTTCGCATATCTGACCTTGCCGGCTCCGTCAAGCACAACGATGCCCTCGTCGAGCGAATCGAAGACCGATTCGTAGAAGCCGATTTCGTCGGCCAGGGCCTTGTATTGCCTGCGCAAGCCATCCGCATCCAGCTTGCAGATCCGGTCGGCGACCTTGTCGTAGAAAATGCTCATGTGCGTCTCCCTGTCCCACTGGGACAAAACGGCACAATTATAGCACAACTAAAGGTAGTTGGTAGTTGGCAGTTGGCAGTTGGTAGTGGGTAGTTGGCAGGTTTTAGGTACCAACTACCAACTGCCAACTACCAACTACCAACTACCAACTACCAACTAAAACCAATGCAATCGCAAATCGTAAATCGCAAAATCGAAAATGCGACGGCGACCCCATCGCCGCGCATGGCACGGGAGGGTCGCGCTTGTCGCGACCGACAACGGGAGGGTCGAGCTCCCGCTCGACCGGAAACGGCGTGGGGAAAACGGACGAGCAGGAGCTCGTCCCTCCCGAAAGAGCCGCCCACAGGTAATGGTCGCAGTAAACTGCGACCCTCCTATGTAACGCACGACGGCGAGGCGCCGTCGCCACTATAGCGATCGCTTGCGCGGCTCACTTCGTTCGTGGGATATGTCGCCACGTATGGGCGGTCGCAACAAGTGCGACCCTCCCGCATTTCTCCCCAAATCAATCTCCAAATGGCCAAATGCAATCGCAAATCGTAAATCGTAAATCGTAAATTCTCCCACCCTCTACCCTGCTACCATCTACATCTTCTACACTTCTACACTTCTACACGGCCATTCTCTATACGACGACGAGGGCGTCGTCACCACGGCAAATCCTCAAATTGCCCGATTCCTAAATGCAATCGTAAATCGTAAATCGCAAATCCCTAAATGTAATCGTAAGTCGCAAAATCGAAAATGCGACGGCGACCCCATCGCCGCGCATGGCACGGGAGGGTCGCGCTTGTCGCGACCGATGCCAGTTGCCGGTGCGTGGCGTCAGTCAAAGTCACGCAAGGCCGAAAGTATGGCCTCGGGCGTGATCGGGCGTCCCTTGACCCGGAGGACTATCAGCCGGCCTATGAGAGCGCTCTCGAAGTCTGAAAGCCTCACGCCGTCCTTCCGATCCTCGAGTATGCGCATCAGGTCCGCCGACGTAAGCTTCTCCTGCATGTCCTTCCGCTTCACAAAGAAGTCCGTGAACGCGACCCCGACCATCGTCAGCGGATGCAGGATCCTTTCCATCACCCGGTATACCGGGGCCAGCGCAAGGATTCTCCGGAGCGGACGCGCCGCGCAAAGCAGCTTTGGCATGAATTCCGATGTATAAAGGATGATGAACGCAGCAAGGAAACTGCCGGCAGAGCGTGCCAGGGAATCCTCGCACAGCTCAAGGACAAGCGCGGCAGACGCGGACGAATACGTAACGTTGGAGATGTTGTTGCCTATCAGCAGCGTTGTGGTGGTCCACGACATGTTGGAAATGGCCTTCTGGACTATCTTGGCCTTGCGTCCGCCCTCTCTGGCGAGATGCAGTATCCGCCCCCGGCTTACGGAAAGGAAGCCCGTCTCCGCGCCGGAACAGAACGCCGACGACGCAAGCGACGCGATTATGACCAGGAAAAGAAGCGCTATGCTCATTCGTCATCCTCCTCCGTGCGCTCAACGGCTTCATCCGTCTCGTTTATGATGGCCTCGTCGGACGCCATTTCGTGCCTGGAAAGCACCTCGAGGCGCACAAGCGTGACCCGGCGGCGGCGGCGCTTCAGCACCGTCGCGCGGCAGCCGTCGGCGACGATCTCCTGCCCGATGTGCGGCAACCGCTCCGCATGGAACTGCACCCACCCGGAAAGCCTGTCGGCGTCCTCCGCCTCCAGCTCGACGTTCAGCCTGCGGTTTATCTCGTCCAGGCTCGCCCGCGCATCTATCTCCCAGACGTTCTTCCCCAAAGGCACGATGGCCGGCTCCTGTCCGGGGCGCCCAAACACGCCGGGGCCGACGATCAGCTCAAGCACATCGTTCGGCGAGATTATGCCGGCGGTGCCGCCATACTCGTCAAGCACCACCGCGAGCGGCTTGCGGCTTTTCGCAAACGTCTGGAGGAGATCGTCAAGCGTGACCGTCTCCGGGACGAAGAGCGCATCCTCCATCTTGCCGGTCTCGCTGTCGATCACGCCCTCTATCGCGTCGGGGGTGCGCCTGTACACGGGAAGCCACCGGTGCTTGGCGGCGGCGAGAGAATCCCTCCTGAACTTCTCGTCGCGGTCCAGGTCGTAGCCCTCGATGTCCACCCGCGGGGTCATCTCGTCATTCGCGCAGAGCTCCGAAAGGCGAAGCACCCCCTCGACCATCTCGGCGTCTGCGGCGGATACGTCCCCGCGCTCTGCGGCGGACTCGAGCACCGAAACGAATTCGGAGTCCGAGAGGGCGCGACGCTCCCTCTCAAGCGCCGGGGCGAACGCACGGGACGAGAAGCGCAGCACGTGGCTGAACGGGGACAATATGCCTCTCCAGAACAGGAGAAGCGGTGCGAACAGGGGGGCAAGCTCCTCGGCATATCGCAGCGCCAGCCGCTTCGGCGTAATCTCGCCAAACACGAGCAGCAGAACCGTCATCACGGGAACCGCCAGGCACGCCCCGTAGGGAATGTAGTCCCGGAACAGCCTGTATCCAATCGCGGAAATCGCGAAGTTCACGAACGTGTTCCCGACGAGGAGCGTCGAGAAGAGCATCGGCTTGTCATCCAGGCAGCGACCGATGCCAACGTCCGCACGGGGATTCCTCTGCCTTATCCGCGCCCTCTGCGCCCCCGTCAACGAGAACAGCACCGTCTCGGCGCTCGAAAAGAACGCCGACAGCAGAAACAGCGCGGGAAGTGTCAGGAAACCAATCGTCATTGCGGACAGTTAACGGGCGCAGACCTCTATCAAGGCGCACTCGTTTGACTTGAGGCTGAATCTCCATGCGCCGCTCCCTGAAGGCGCAACCTCAACGGGGCCGTCCTTGCCGATCGCGCAGACCTTGCCCGAAGCCTTCAGCTCGTACGTGTGGCGTCTCTGCCCCTCGTCGAAGGGGTCGTCAGAAGCCAACACAAAGTAGGCCTTCCTTGAAGGATCGCCGCTGCGGGCGACCATCTCGCCGACGGTGACGCGAGAGCCGTCTGCGGCGCGAACGGCGCCGGACGCGCCGTCATGATGCGTCGCCATGGTGCGGTACTTCATGTAGCGGTCTCCGAGACGGCGGATCTCCGCGTTCACCCTCTTCAGCTTTGCGTACTGCTCCGTGCGCTCACCCTTTAGCGTAAGCACGTTGTTCGTCCACCAGCCGGTTAGCCCTGGCATGTCGGGAGTCTCGCCGGACGCCGCCCTGCTCCAGCAGGCCCAGTCGATCTGCTCGGCCCCGAATGCCATCGCAAGGAACGCCTGGAAGCGAAGCATGTTCTCGCTCAGCCAGAGCTCGCCGTAGCTTGAGTTGACCTGCGGGATGTACCAGAGGCTCTTGCCCGTTGCGCGGCAGGCCGCCGCGACATCGCGGAAGTTCTCGTAGAGCTTCTGGAGCTTCGGCTGGCGGCTTTCCCCGCGCGCGGAGTACAGGTAGAAGTCGAAGCAGATGTAGTCAAGGTCGACGTGCTTCACATACTCGGCGACGTGTTCCGGGTACGTCGCCGTGCCAAGCTGGTTTTTGGTCTGACGCGCAGAGTTGCCCACCACGCTCGCGTAGTTCGGATACAGGTTGATGTACGGGGTGACGCCATGCGGCAGGTTCCTCTTGAGGAACTCCGTGACCTCGCCTATGTACGGATAGTCCAGCGCGGATGGCTCGTCGATGTAGTCCATGAGCCATATCGCCGGATGATCCTCGTATCCGCCAATGGCCTTCGCATAGCCATCCATCGGGCGCAGCCGGCGCATCTGCCCGGCCTGCTCGCCGCCCATGCCATGCCAAAACGGAACGCAGCCGGTGGCTATCACGCCGAGCCCGTACTTTGCGCACAGGTCAAGCGTGTGGCGATCTGCCGCGGGGACGCCATAGATGAAATCGACCCCGCAGTCCTTGACGTCCCTGACGTGAGCCTCGGTGCGCGCATACGGCGCAAGGCAATACACCCCGATCTGGAGTTTCGATCGATCCATGCGGGAGGCGGCGGCCGCACCTTCGCGGCAAGCCGTTCCGCATCCGGCGACCACACAGGCGGCCATCGCCGCCGCGCCCAGCTTCGGCATCATCATTGTCATCACCCTATCTCCTCCAGTTCATGAATATTTGACGTTTCAGAAGAACCATTTGGCGCAGGCGAGCAACCCCTGCTTCCAGGGCACTCGGTGCGACACGCCTGTCTTCCCCTGGAACTCGGACAGGTGTGCGCAGTACCAGTCGTAGTTCCTGACAAGCGCCTCCTTGTTCGAATAGCGCGGCCTGAAGTCCAGCATCTTCTCAGCCTTTTCTATTGACACGAAACTGTCCGTAGAGGCCGTCTCGTACACCCACGGGTACAGCGGCGACAGCTTCAGCGCCTCCAGCACCCTGAGGATGAACACTATCGGCCTGACAGGCAGGCCGCGTATCCTCTTGCCATGCCCGGCCCGGTCAAGCACGGCCTGGTAGTCCTCCCTCATCGTGGTGAATTCCTTCGCGCCGATGTTGAACTCGGTGTCCACCTTCTCGTCCGGGTAGGTCATGGCATTCCATATGGCGTCGCAGAGGTCTTCCACGTCCATGAGCTGGTAGCGGTTGCTGCCGCTGCCTATCATCGGGAAGCCGTGCCCGGTGTACGCCCAGTCGTAGAAGAGGGCGAAGACGCCAAGTCGCTCCGGCCCAATGAAGCTCTTCGGACGTATCACGCACACCGTCTGGCCGGCGGCGCGAGCCTTGCGGCACACCTCCTCGGCCTCTATCTTCGCGTGTCCGTACGGTCCTACGCCGATAAGTTCGTCCGTCTCGCATATGGGATGCCTCTTTGGGACGCCGTACACGGCCGTGGACGATATCTGCACGACGCGCCCTGCGCCGAAGCGCCTTGCCGACGAAAGCACGTTCCGTATGCCGTCGACCTCGGTCGTGCGGATGTCCTCCGGCGAGTACAGCGGCAGCGCCGCCGCCGCGTTCACGATCACGTCGCATCCGTCTGCGACCCTGTCGACGGTCGCCGCGTCGCGCACATCGCCAAGGGTGAACCTGAGCCACGGCGCACCCCTCTCCGGATAGTCGAAGTCGGCTATGTCGAGGACGCGAATCTCGTCCACCCCCCTTTCTCGAAGCTTGCGGACAAGGTTTATTCCGAGGAATCCGCTCCCTCCCGTTATCAATGCCTTCATTTCTTCTCCTTCAACGTTTCCATATCCGGCTTGGTGAGCGCGGATACCGTCGCGGCGGAAAGGATGAACACCGCATCCGATCCTCCAATCGTCGCGAACCGTCCGCCGCCGGGCGCCGCCGAGCCAAGCAGCAGCGTGCGGAGGGCCGATTCGCTGTCGCCAAGCTCAAAGGCCAGCGAATACGAGGGCCTGTCAAATCCATACCGCTCGAAATCGTCCTTCCTGAGCATGACGGTCTCGACGCCTTCCGCTACGATGCCCTTCGACAGCAGCGCGAGCAGGTCGCTGTGCGGGGCATCGCCCGGCCCGCGAATGGACGGCCCGCGGACCTCCCATTCCGATCCGGCCGCCGTGCCTACGCGGATCCGGCGGACCTTCTCGACCGGGTAGCGTATGAGCATGCGGTCGCGGAGATCCGCAAGCCTGGTCCCGGCCGGCAGAAACGCATCCGACAGCACGCACACAGGAAAGTTCGTGCCGGCTGTGCCGACCGACACCGCCAGCGAGTTGGACTCCACGCCGGCCACGTCCACTCCGCGTATCGAAAGTATCCTGTCGAGGAGAAGCCCCACGCTCTCCGCATCCGCCGGGGCATCCACGGGCGACACGAGACGCCACTGGTCGGCAGGCCCCCTGCGCGAAAGCATGTATGCCGGGAATCCCTCGGAGACGGAGATGGACGTGACGGATGACGCATCCACAGGGAACACGCGCGTATCCTCCAGAGTCCGCTGGCAGCGCCGGCACGTCTCAAGCAATGCCGCCGGAACCTTCACGGCGGCCCCTTCCGGGGAAAGGGCCCACACCTCGTTCGTGCCGGCAGGCAGGCCGAACACGACCTTCTCGATCACGCCGAGCGGGCTGCGCAGGGATATCGTGTACGAGCCATCACCGGCGCCAAGCCCGACGTTCATCGTCTCGCCCTTCCTGCCGTACTCCACTATCCGGGCGGAGCATATCGCTTTGGCGAGGCCGTCTGCCACGGCCTTGTCCGCCGGGGCGTCCACAGGCTCCGAA